>Ga0181392_1000287_pt1 | contig 18934 bp, 16 predicted proteins | sample 15SPOviralmetaG_FD_130083 | JGI IMG/M metagenome (GOLD analysis project Ga0181392, IMG submission 130083) | Marine viral communities from the oligotrophic San Pedro Time Series (SPOT) site, San Pedro Channel, CA, USA - 15 SPOT_SRF_2010-09-15 | ecosystem: Environmental > Aquatic > Marine > Strait... | reverse complement strand
TTTCAAATGTATCACCTTTTAAAAGACATATTATAAAATACATACTATACATTCCGCATTGACCATCTTTATACTGATGCCGTTTTTTATTATGAATAATTTTATATTTTTGATTAAGTTTTTTTGCTTGTTTTTTAACATTTTTACAGAATTTCATAATTCTACTTGGAGGAGGATCACCATAACTATCAAAAAAATAAATATGTTTTTTATACGTATCAATAAAAACAGAAACCCAATGAGAACCAGATTTGTTATGTTTATCTAAGTTAAAAACAATACCGAATTTTTTATAATTTTTATCTAATTCTTCTTTTAAATTAAAATTACACAAATCATTCCAAACGCATTCATTTTTATAAAGTATTTTATCGTAATCCAAAGGAGAAGCTCCTAAAAATCTAAATGTTTTATCATATTTCTCCCATTGTTTCATTACTTTTTCAATATCGGTTGTAGATAACCATTCATATTTATTTTTTTTCCACGATTTTGGACTAGTTGGTGCAAACATTTTATTCATTTTTTTAACATTAATGTCATTTTTTATACATTGGTGTTTTATCCAACACGATTCTTTATCACAGGTACTATTCATTGCTTTATTTAACTGAATCCATATTTCTTTAGGATTATCAGAATATATTTTAGAATCACAATGTCTTTTATTCCAAGCATTTTTAAGATTAAATAAAGCTTTTTTTGTATAACAAGTATATTTTAAACTATTTTTTTTGGGAGAACAAGTGATTTTTTTTAATTTTTTTGTTTTATTTTTTGTTTTATTTTTTGATTTATTTTTATATTTTCTTGTTCGATTCATTAGTATTAATATATTAAAATAAATTAAATTTTTAAAAAAATATTATAGAAGGATATTAATTATTAGAAATATCTCTTACACTAGGAATTATTAATGTTTTTTTAGCCTTTTTATTATATTTAACAAAATTTAACAAATTAGCTTTGGTATCAATGTGATTCATTATTATATTATTACTTTTACTAATATCTTCTTTAATTTTACTTTTTTCTATTATATTTTGTTTTTTTATATTATTTTTGTTATATTCAATATAGTCATTCTGAACACTTTTTGAAATTTCTTTAAATTTTAAATAATTAGCGCATGATTCAGCATAGTTTGTGAAAATATTATTAAGCGTTGGGTCATCGCTTTTTTTATTATTTAAAAAATCTTTTGTAAGTAGAAATATTTTTTTTTTATATAATTTAACATTCTTACTATTTCGAACATTAGAATTATTCACATTTTTTTTGTTATTAGTTTTTTCAATTAAACTACTATTAAATATAGGATTTGTTAGTAATTGTAAATCTACATCTGTAGTTTTAGATAAATTTTTTTTCATTAAAATATAATTATTTATATATTTTAATATTTAAATTATAAATCTCTGAGTTGGACTCTTGTGCTATTATGAAATAATTCATGTCCCAACTTGCATATATTAGGATTAAAATTATTGAATCTTTGTTCTTTAAATAACAAGGCATGTGGTGTATTATCATTTATCTGTCTTGGTTCAATATGATTATTATTATACAAATCGCTTTTAGAATCAGGAATAAATTTTGCTTGGTCACATTTTTGGATAGGAAAAATAGTACCTCTTAGTTTTGTTTCAATATCAACGTTATCTCTGTAACTTTGAGTAGGAACATAATTAGAGGGTGTATACATTGTATTAATATCAAATTTCTTATCTAGTCTAGCAACTGTTACTGGTTTATTACAGTCTAAAATAGGAAATAAAACTTGTCTAGTTGGGACACTTCTAAAGCTTTCATGCATTTCAACAGAAGCATTTGTCAAATTTCTCTGATATATTTTGTTATTTAATTCTTCAACTCTTTCTTGATTGCACAACAAAACTTTATTAGTCATTTATATTGATACTAGATAATTTAATTATCAAAATACCTAAAGATTGTAAATTATAAATATAAATATATGTGTGGTATATTCGCATTGTTTGGTTACGATAAAGATAAACATGGTTCATTAAACTTAATAAAAGATAAATTTGATAAAGGATCTGGAAGAGGTCCTGAAAATAGTACTTTTAAAGTAATGCGTATTTATAACCAAACAATTATTATTGGTTTTCATCGACTAGCAATAAATGGTTATAATGTTGATTCATCAGAACAACCTATTGAAAAAAATGGGTGTATTTTAATATGTAATGGAGAGATTTACAATTGGTCTCATCTCTCTAAAATATCTAATTCCCAATGTGAAAGTGGCTCTGATTGTGAGATAATTATAGATCTATATAAAAAATATGGCCCTTTACAAACAGTTCAAATGTTAGATGGTGTATTTTCCTTTTTATTACTTGATTTAAATAATAATACATTTTTTATAGCTAGGGATACATACGGAGTAAGACCACTTTTTATGTGGGAAGATAATGATAATAGTGATTTTATAATAGCTTCTGAGATGAAAATGGGAAGAAATATTATTAAAAATATTCCAAAACCATTTTCATCTGGTAAATATATTTATTCATCTTTAGATAAGGAAAGGAATCACTCTCAGGTTTCCTTTTCACAACCAAATAGTTTTACCAATTCTTCTCTTAGCGGTATAATTAATATTAAATATATGATACGAGATTCCTTAATTAGTGCGGTTACAAAACGCGTTGATAATACGGATAGAGAGATTGCATGTTTGTTATCAGGTGGATTAGATAGTAGTTTAATAAGTGCATTAGTGTCAAATATATATAAAAAAAATAATATTGGTAAAAAAATTCATACGTGGAGTATTGGAATGGAAGGATCGGAGGATTTAAAATTTGCTAAACTTGTATCTGAACATATTGGTTCTATACATCACGAAGTTTTATTAAATGAAGATGATTTTATTAAAGCAATTCCAGAAGTAATTTATGCTATTGAAAGCAACGATACAACTACTGTTCGTGCAAGTGTTGGTAACTATTTAGTTTGTAAAGCTATAAAAGAACAAAGTGATGCAAAAGTTATATTTAACGGTGATGGAAGTGATGAAGTAACCGGTGGATATTTATATTTTCATTATGCACCAGATTCTATCGCTTTTGATAAAGAATGCCGAAGATTATTAAGTGACATTGATTTATTTGATGTTTTACGTTCAGATAGAACAATATCCTGTCATGGTTTAGAAGCAAGAACACCATTTTTAGATCGCGGATTTGTACAATCTTATTTGTCTATATCACCAGAAATTAGAAACCATAATTATGGTGAAAAGAAATGCGAGAAATATTTATTACGATCAAGTTTTGCTGATATGAATTTATTACCACATGAAGTATTATGGAGAACAAAAGAAGCTTTTAGTGACGGTATTAGTAAATCAACAAAATCCTGGTTTGAAATGATACAAGATTTTGCTAGTAAAAAATTTAATATTTTAGATAAAAAAAAGGCAGAACAACATTATTACGACAAAATTTTTAATTTATATTATGGAGATAAAGAAGAAAATAAATATACAATGCCATATAAGTGGATGCCTAAATTTGTAAATGCAGAAGATGCAAGTGCTAGAACATTAGGAATATATAAAACATTAAATAAATAATATAGAAAATTTAAATATTTATGTATATATTATAATATGGAGAAGAATAGTATAAAATGTAATAAATGTAATGGTATTGGTTTATGTGAGAGAAAGGATACGTTTGAATGCCATAATTGTAAAAATAGTAAATATAAAAACTGTTATTTATGTGAAAATGTAAATAAAGGAATTTATATAGAATGTAATAAATGTTTTGGAAGTGGGCAAATAAATATTTTAAATAGTTTAGTTAGAAATTCTATTCAAAATTTAAATACGGATAAATTTAAAATAATTACATTATAAAAAATAAAATTATATATTATATAATGTTTAATAAACATGCTGAAAATTTTTATTTATTATTAAAATTTATATTTTTTTTATTGTATGTTATTTCTGTGTTTAAAATTTGGAATGACGCTCCTAAGTATTTAAAATATGTTGATTTATTATTTAATTTTGTGATCGGTGTTTTGCTTATAATGATATATAACCCTTTTAATAAAAAAGATATTAGAACAATACATAAACGTATAGCATTTTCAGCTGGTATTGCAATTTTAATTAATAGCGCTATAATGAAATATATAGGTTCAACAATTTTAAATAATAAATTAATTAAAAATAAAATTCCCAATATTCAAATTAATTAAAATAATAAATATTTATCATTTTAATTTTTACGTGTATAATTTTTAGAACCTTTTATATTTAAAAAACTTTTAATATTTTTAATCATTTTTTTATATTGTTTAATATTGGATTCTTTTGGTGTATTATAAATACGATATTTATCTGGACCACTATTTAAAAATTTAAACATTATATCCTTAAAAGTTACTATATCGTTATCAAAAATAAGATTGTTATGCTTAGAATATATATAATCCTTTATTAATTTTTTATTATTTACAGAATATTTATATGGGATTAATTTAACATAATCTACATTATAATGTTTCATATATTCGTGATATACATCATCAAAAAATAAAACATCAATATTATTTTTAGAATTTACAGAACGAATTAAATCTTTATATGTTTTATCGTGCGTGGTTCTGTAATTTGTTTTTTCATGGGGACGATATGCGGTAATAACATGATCGAATAATTTAAAATTTAATTTTTTTTCAATATAAGATTTAATGTAAAAAGTCCAGCTTCTAGGGCCCATGTTATTTGTATATATTGCAACTTTAATAGAGTTATTTTTATTTTTTGCCTTTTTTATAAGTTTAAATACTTCAAAAATCTTATATCTAAAAATATTTGGCCATATATCTAAAAGTTTATAAATATATTTATCAGATATATTACCCTTTATAATATTTTGCAATCCATTTAAAAATATGGAAACTTGTTCAAAATGTCCAATTGTTTCATCTAAGTCAAATACAATTAATTTTTTTTTACATCTTTTCATTATATTTATAGATTAGAACTTATTATTTCATATAATTATATTTTAAATAGAATCTATATCACTTTCTGTTGTTTCATAACTGTTTGTATCTGAATATTCATTATTAATATTAGGATATTCATCGGATGTATTTGTATCATTAACATCATCTGGTGTATCATTAACATCGTCGATTGTATCATTTATTTCAGGGTCATACTGTAAATTTGATATTATTTGATTTCCACTATTATCAATAAATGGTTGATTTCCACTATTATCAATAAATGGTTGATTTCCACTATTATCAATAAATGATTGCTGTTGATTATTGCCTGAATCTACAAATGAATTTGAACGAATATTTACTCTATTTCTATTTGGTATTGAAAAAAAAACACGACCAAATGTGGGATTTTTTTTGAAAAAATCTTTTAATTCTCTAACATTTTTTTTATAATAGTATGATTTTTTTAAATTATTACTTGAATTAAACGACAATAAATACGTTTTTAAATATGGTTTCATTGTATCAACTATAATTTTTTTACTTTCATATGTATGGTTTATTGATATACGATAATTATAAAGATACGGTGATAGATTATTTATCATATTTACAATATCTAAAAAATATGTAGATATCGCGCCATTTTTCATATAATTATAAATGGCTTCTTCCTTAAGAATATTAAAAGCCTGAAACTTAAATTTTTTCATATTCATCAAACATCTCCAATAAATATCTATATAAATTGGTATAGTTAGTTGTGTATATTTTGTTTTAATAAATATATTAACCATATCTGATAATGAAAATTTAATATTAGTATAAGGATTGTTTGGTTGAAGAGGGTTTGGATTTAAATAATTGTTATTCGTTAAAGAATTTTTCCATATATTTAGTAAATCACTTAGTCTAAATGTATATATAGTTTTGTTTTGAATTAATTTAATTTTTTGATTATTAGAAAGTAAATTTAAAGGTGTTCCACATAAATCAGTATCTATAGAAAAATTTTTATATTTTTTCCATTTAAACAAACGGGAAACATATGAAAAAGAGTTATAACATTTTTTAATTTCTATATAATAGTCTAAAATATATTTTTTATTTTTTTCAGTAATGAAATTATTATTTAAAACAATATTGTATGCGTGTGGGCAAGTATTATTTAAATATATTTTATAAATATTTGACTTATTTTTTTTATTATCATATGCATCTGCAATATATTTTAATAAAGACATTAATAATTTATAATATTAATATTATTTTAAATTATTTTTAAAATCCCAAATCATAGTTATCATCTACATCACCCATGTCATTCTTATTAATAACACTAGTATCATGTTCAATTGATATATTTTTAATGGAACAAACACCTTCTTGGTCATTAATACCCAATAGTTTATTTATATTTTTCTTACTTTCTAGAGATTTTCTTCCCAATTCTGCCATTTTTTGAAGATCCAATAATACTTGGAAATATCCAGTGCCAAAATATCCTTCTTGACCACACATAACATTTGCAGAAACACCAGTCATTATATCTAATTCAGCATGTCGTGCTGCTCTAAGAAACATTTCTGGTGTTTCTTCAAATGATGCTTTCGCAATAGGACCAATATCATCATTATTAATACCATGTCTAAATATGGATACCATATTCGAAGTAGCTGTAATTCTATCACACAAAAGAGCCAGGTGATGATAATTAATATACGAAGAGTCTTCGAATGCTTCTTCTAATTCATTGTATATTGATTGTCTAGCTGCTTCAATGCCAAGCGTTCTATAGATTTCTTGAATATCATTACTGTATGTTTTACTATCTTCAATTTCAGGAATTGTTAAAATATCAGGTAAGTTTGTTCCAACAGTATCTAAAACCCAATGGTCCTCTTTTTTATAATCACCGTCAGTTAAAACGATATTGTTAACAGCTTTTCTAATGATAATTTTGGGAATTTTCTTTACACCTCTAAGAATAATATTATTTAACATATTTTGTTGAAGATTTTTTAGTTTATATATTTCATCTGATTGATCTAGTGATTTTTGTTTGCTTGAAATTAATTTTTTATCCAATCTAACTCGCATAATAAGTTTATCAGAATTAAAATCAGAATATACACATGAAACTTCATTTTTAAAACTATGTTCTATTGCAAAATGAACATCATCCATATTTATATTTTTATCTAACATAGACGCTTTATCTAACTCAAACCGAATAATCCATTTAGATTTTTCTTCATTATCATTATCTAATGTATTAGCCAAACCACTTAAACTTTCAATCATATCTTGGTATTTTTTATATTCTTCTATTAAAGGTTTGTCAACTTCAATAAGAGTCGATAAATTATCAGGGTCAAAGCAAATACTTACATTTTGAATAACATCCTTTAAACTAGTATATTCGAGTGAATATTTTAATTCTTGTGCCTTTTCTACACTAGTGCGTTCATTCTTTTTTAGATAAATAGTAGTTGATGGTTGTTTTGGATTTTCAGACAATGATAATATTTCTTCTATCCTAGGGACACCTCTAGTAACATTTGATTTAGATGCAACACCTGCAAAATGAAATGTATTAAGTGTCAATTGCGTAGTTGGTTCTCCAATACTTTGTGCTGCGATCATACCCACCATTTCGCCAGGATTACATAAAGAATTCATGTATTCAGAATTTATTTTTGCACATAACATTTCAATACCTTTTTTATTGAATCTATTTATAACAAGTAGTTTCTTTGGGGATAATAAAAGTTTATAAGCAACTTTAAATAATTCGGTTGGTTTCGAAAATTTTAAATTATTTAATACTTCAAAATTATCATCTAATATTTTATAGGTTTCGAGGGGTGTAATATTAACCAAGGAATTAGACTGATATTTTAGTTCTTTTGCAATATTATTAATAATCCTATTAAAATATACTGGAATATAAATGGTTGTTGAATCAGTATTTTTAAATACATGTTTGGCTACCTCATCTCTCATATTAATAAAATAATTAGTAATATTTTTTGTATATTCAATCAATTCTTTGCTTTGTTTTTTCATTCTAGAATTAGCTGTTTTCGTGTAACTAATTTCACATACATCTTCAGATGGGATTTGAAAATGACTGTAAATATCCTCTAAAGACATTTCTGTTAATGGTAATTTTTGGCTTTCTACTTTAGTTGTATCAATGTTGTCATCACCATATCTAAATTGTATAATTTTTCCTTTGTTATTTCTAACTGTTCCATCATATGCAAATATTAAATCTTCCATACCTTTAATTAACCTTCTTTGAACATATCCTGTTGTGCTTGTTTTAACCGCCGTGTCAATTAAACCAACACGACCACCCATTGCATGGAAATATAACTCTTCAGGAGTTAATCCTTGAATAAAAGAACTTTCTACGAAACCACGTGCTTCTGGCGAATCATCAAATTTTTTATAATGTGGTAAAGTTCTTTTTTCATAACCATACGGAATTCTTTTACCATCAACATTTTGTTGTCCTAAACAAGAAATCATCTGAGCAATATTTAAATTTGAACCCTTTGAACCAGACGAAATCATAATAACAAATCTGTTATCTTTTGATAAATTTGTTCTCCCAATTTTTCCAGCTGTACTAACGGCACCTTCTAGAAGATTATTAACCTGTGTTTCAAATTCTATTTCATTACTCTTACCTGTTTTATTTTCAAATGTTCCAATGTGTGTTTCATTAATTAGGTCAGCAACAGCTTTCTTTTTTTCTAATATAGTTTCTGAAATTTTATTATTTGTTTCTTGATTTGAAATAAGATCACTTATCCCAACACTATATGAGCTTGATTTCATATAATCTGTTACAACATTTTGAATATTATTTATAAAATTTTCAGCTGCTTTATAACCGTAATTGTTAAATATACTTTGAATTAGTCCTCTTGAACCAGAACCAAATGCGCCTTTATCCAATTGCCCTCTTTTAAATTTACCACAATTAATATCTATAATATTATTAGTTTCATTACTTTGGCCATTTTTAAAATTAGCCGTAATATTTGGCATAATTTGACTTAACAATTCAAAACTGGAAATTTCTTTATCTGATTTTTTAAATAGATCAACATTAACATCTTCTACACTCATTAATAAATTCATAGCATCTCTGGGAGTAAAATTAATATTTTCTCTAGTAATTCTAAAAGCACCTAGTAAAGAGTCTTGAAACATTCCAACAATTGATTTATTATTAGCTGGACTAATAATTTGTTTTGATACTGCTGCAAGTAATTTTAACTCAATAGCAGATTCATCGTCTTGAGGCCCGTGCAAATTCATCTCATCGCCATCAAAATCCGCGTTATAAGGTTTAGTAACGGCTACATTTAAACGGAATGTTGAACCGACTTTTAAAACCTTAACAATATGGCACATCATAGACATCTTATGAAGTGTAGGTTGACGATTAAATAACACAGCATCACCATCAATAAGATGCCTGTGAAGGATATCGCCTTCTCTAAGTTCAATGGAATCTCTATCAGTATATTGCAATGAAATAGACTCACCTTCCTTTCTTTCTAAAATTTTAGCACCAGGATAATTATCAGGACCATTAATCAATAATTTTGTAAGATATTGTTTATTTCTTTTGTTAACAACTTCAGGGTAAGTAATATTTTTAGCAATTTTTAAAGGAACTCCTAATTCTCCAATTTTAATATTTGGGTCAGGCGTAATAACTGAACGTGCAGAATGATCGACACGTTTTCCCATTAAGTTACCTCTTACTCTACCTTGTTTTCCAACTAATCTATCTTTAATGGCTCTTAATGCTCTACCGGAACGTTGAGCAACTGAAGCAACACCTGGAATTTTATTATCAATCATTGTAGCACAGTAATATTGTAAAACAGTATGCCAATCTTCAATAACCTTTGAAGTTGCATTTTGTGCAATTTTTTCTTCAAGTGTTTTATTTGCTTTAATTATATTAACAATAATATGTGAAATATCATCTTCACTTCTTTGTTGCGAATCATGTTTTACAGATGGTCTAACTGCTGGTGGTGGAACTGCTAAAGTTTCACATACCATCCATTCTGGGCGAGAAAATGTAGGACTATATCCAAGAAACCTTATATCATCGTCGGATATTCTTCTCAATATTTTAAGAACTGTTTCAGGTGTTAATTTCATAGTCAGTTTATCTTTATCATCTTCTTGTATTCCTTCTATATTTTCCCATTCAGCAATAATTGTTGCTAGACCTTCTTTATATATTTTCTTTGGTTGTTTACATCCACAACCCTCTTCTGTATCTTCACCACATCTACATGTTTTACTAGCAATATTAAATACATTTATAGATCTATCTCTAGGATTCTGTTCAATAAAGGTTTTATATTTTTCCTTTGAAATTAGAATTTTACTACATTTGAGACAAATACATCTCAAAATTTTAATAACTGTATTTAAATATTGAATATAAAATACAGGACGAGCCAAATCAATATGACCAAAGTAGCCAGGTGTATCCATATAATTAAGTCCATCCGTTGGACATAGTAATCCGGGATCTAAAACACCCATTCTTGGATCAAATAAACCCCCAATAACTGGTTTATTATTAATATATGTATCTCTTGTTGTTATATGTGCGACTGAACTTTTTCTTATTTCTTCAGGTGATAATAAACTAAATTGGATTCCAATAATTCTTGATGCATCCTTTTCTTTTTGTTTCGTCATCTTTATATATGATAAAGAATATTTAGATTGTTTTCAATTTATCTAAAATAAATTGATTGGGATATAAATATAATCTATATATATATTCTAAATATGCCTAGAATGGGGGAAAAAGAACGTAAAAATTCCGAAACAAGTGATAGTGATAGCGATTGGGTTCCTGAATCCGAAGAAAAACATTCGAAAGAAATGTCATCTTCAGATATGCAAAAATTTATGAATAAAATATTTCCATCAAAATCTACTAAAGAAAGAAAGAAATTATTAGAAGAAATGCAAAATATTAATAAAAAACAAGTTAAACAAGATACAAAATCTAAAAAACGGGCTTTTACTGAAATTAAAAAACATTCAAAATCAAAAAGAAAAATTAAAAAGGCAGAAGAAGATAAAAAAAGTAATATTGATGATGAAGAATATAGTAATAGTGGCAACGAAGAAGAATATTGTGATGAGAACGACAAATCGAATGATAATAACAGCGACGATAATGATAGTGAAGAATATGATTATGAAGAGGAAGATGATGATGATTGTGATGGGGGTGATGATGACGATGATGAAGATGATGATGATGAATATGATGAAGATGATATGAAACAAGCGTTGAAAAATAATATGAAATTTAATATTGTTTTCACTGTAGATGAAAAAGGAGCACTTAATTATAATGAAGATGAAGATGAAGATGAAGATGAAGATGACGATGAAGATGAAGATGAAGATGAAACTGATGAAGAAGATGAAGAAGATGAAGAAGATGAAGAAGATGAAGAAGAATCTAAAAGAACTAATCCAGATAAAGAAGATAAAGTATCAGAATCTAATAAGAAAGGAAAATCTTTTAAAGATAATAAAACTCAAAAAAAAGGCATAGAAAAGTTTAACGTTGGTGATAAGGTAATCGTTCAAGATAAAGATTGGGATAGTGAATTTACAGGAAATATTACAAAAATTAATAATAGAAATAGATACGATATTAAACTTGAAGATAAGGATTTAGATAAGCGAAATTGGAAAATGATTAATGGTAAATATATTCGCCCATATACAGATGCTGATAAAGAACAAGAAGAATTGGTTAAAGAATTAAAAGAACTAGTTTCAATTAAAAGAGAAAAGGGAAGTGATGCTATGTTAAAAAAATTTGATAAATATGTTAAACAAGAAGAAAAACGAATTAAAAAAAAAGAAGACGATGAAAAAAGTAAAATAATTGAAAAAAATACAAAAACATTTAAACGCCTAATATCAAATAAAAAAAAATTAAGTGACATTAAATATTTTAAAAAGTTGGATAAAGATATTCAAAAGAATCTTTTAAAAGAGTTAAAAGAAGTAAATAAATATACTTTTATTGAAAAACCATATACAATGGCACTATTAGAATCACAAATTGATCCTAAATTTAAATCAGAAGCCTTAAAAAAAATTAATATTTTAAACTATATGGATCCTGCTTCGAGTGAATATTATAAAGTTAAACTCTGGGTAGATGCTTTTATGCAGATTCCATTTGGTATAAATATAGGGTTGCCAGTAACAATTAATGATGAACAAATAAAATGTAGAGAATTCATGGAAAATGCTAAGAGAATTCTAGATGAAACAGTTCATGGTTTGGATGATGCAAAAATGCAAATGATGCAATTTTTGGGGCAACTTATTGTAAATCCGGATAGTGTTGGTTGTACTTTGGCTTTGGTTGGTCCTCCTGGAACAGGAAAAACAACAATTATAAAAGATGCGTTTAGTAAAATTATTAATCGTCCGTATGCAATGTGTGCACTAGGCGGTGCCGAAGATGGTGCTCATTGGAAGGGTCATGATTATACTTATATGGAAAGTAAATTTGGTAGAATCGTTGAAATTTTAATGCAATCAAAATGTATGAATCCGCTTATTTATTTTGATGAATTGTGTAAAGTATCAGATTCACCAAAGGGAGAAGAGGTTATTGGAATGCTAACACATCTAACTGATACTACACAAAATGATAAATTTGAGGATAAATTCTTTTCAGGGTTGGAATTTGATATGAGTAAAGCTATGTTCGTCTTTAGTTATAATGATGAAAGAAAAGTAAATCCTGTTCTTAAAAATAGGTTTTATAGAATTACCACAAAGGGATATGATAAAAAGGATCAGGTAATAATTGCTAAAAAACATTTAATACCTAAAATTCAAAAAAATATTAAATTTGAAGACGGTGAGATTGATATCCCCGATAAAACACTCGATTATATAATTGAGCATCATACTGAAAATGAGAAGGGTGTAAGAAATTTAAAACGTTGTCTTGAAATTATATACACTAAAATTAACTTATATAAGCTTATGCCACCAGATAGTAAATTGTTTGATGGTTATGAAGTTATAAATATTACAAAGCCATTTACTGTAACAGAAGATATTGTTAAAAAATTAATTAAAAAGGAAGATACCAATAAAATACCATTTGGATTCTTTACTTAAAATTGTAATTTTCTAAAATTATTATTACCAACATTATTTAATACCGTTCTAGTATTTAATTTACTATTTATGTTAGGAGTAAATAATAATTTTTTTTTACTAGTTAATAATGAAGAGGATAAAAGTTTTATATTTTGTTGTGAAGATAAATTTGCATTATTTATATTATTTAAAGATGAATAAGTAATAGTCTTTGTTCTAGAACAAGCCGCACAAGGCATTATATAAATAGATATAAAAAAATTTTATATAAAATATTATGGATAATACTATTTTATATAATTTAAAATTAACATTAGAAAAAGAGATAAAACAAACCAAAGATATAATCTTTGAAAAAGAAGAAATATTAAAAAGTATTAATAAATTATTTCAAGAGAATTGCAATCATCAAATAATAACAGATTATATAGATCAAATAGATGGTTATAAAGAATCTATTCAAATAAAATATTGTGAAAAATGTGAAAAAACCTTTTAATATAAATCACATGACGATCTATTATTTCCTCTTTTATTTATAAAATCTTGTATAGCACCGATATTACAAGCACAACCATCGGATGTACTATACATAGATGGACAGCAATCTTGGCTAAATGTTGTCTCATTAAATATATTCATTGTTTTAGCTAATAAGTGACTGGGTAGAATACTGCTTTCTGCAATATTATTAGATACTTCTAAATTATTATTTTCCCACGAGTTTTTAACTCCATCGCCAATATTATAATTAATATTTGAACCTAGATTATTAAATGTTTCAATTAAAGAAAATCTAGTACAAGAACCTAAAACAAAACATCCAACAATACATCCAATAATTAAAGTAATAATTAATAAAATTGGATTACATTTCATACCCATTATATTTATTTGTAATTTTAATAAGTCTTTGTTTGATAATTTCATTTATTATACATAAATAATAGATAAAAAATTTTTATTACTTATACTTTAACCCATTATCGATAATATTTTTATACACAAAATAATTGCTGGTATGCCAACAGCTAGTGATAATATTAAGAAAGCAAATGCTGCAAATGCTATTGCAAAAAAAGGCATAGATAAAAAAGGCCCAACAAATGGTATCCATACTAATAATGCACCTGTTATAATACCTAATGCTATCATACCTATTGAGATAACAAAAAAGATTATAATTAATCCTATAATAGAACTTGCAATAGGTCTAAAAGAATATAATACAGTTAAAATACTATATAATGATGTCGTGCTAATTCCTAAAGTTCTATTTAAAATATTTTTCATTTGTAAAAATGGCTTGGTTGCTTCAGTGGAAAAATTATCCATACTACTGGTAACTTCACCTAAACCTTGGGATGTAGTATTTTTAAATTTATTTAATAAATTTCTATTAGATTGTATTGTTTTAGAAAATTGCCCCATTCCTCCTGCAAAATCATTATTACTATTCGAATATTTTGAAATTGTATTTTTTGTAGATTTTTCTAATATTTTTCCTATGCATATATTAAAATTTTCTCCAGTGAATTCTGATATACTTTTATTAGGTGGTTTATTTATAATACCAGCAAATGGTAAATATAAAGGATGACATCTAATTTCTTCCCATTCTTTTTTTAACTCCTGCGTATTTGATAAAACATAAAAATAACCTGTCGCGACACCAAATACTGTTATTATGATACTCGCTATGGCAATACTACCTCCATATGAATCTAAGTATTTTTTTTTTTCATATAATTTTTTTATAGAACTTGTTACATTCATATATATAATCTTATATAATGTTATATTATCTTATATTAAGATTTATTGTATTTGACCAAAACTCAATACTTTAAGAGCGCCATATATTGGCCCGTTTAAGAAACTTTGTCCTGTTTTACCAAATGTTTGTCCTATATTTATTAATAAAAATGATGTTGCTAAAATTTTATATACCGCATTTCTTATTGATATTAATAATTTAATAAAATATGTTGCCATATCTCCAAAAAGACTGAAAATATTTAAAAAACTTAATCCAAAACCATTTCTTAATAAAGCTGCAAACTCTCTAAATCCATTAAGAGATTCACTCATTGTTTTAAATACATCTAACATACTAAACATCTGTAAATCAAGAGGATTTGTAAAGTATGACATCATACCTTTCTGCATTTCACTGATACAGAGTGCAAAATTATTAACAGGATCATGACCGAAATATCCCGCAAATGGCATAATCATTGGAGAACACCTATGTAAAGGCCAATTTTGTTTAATATCACTCATTACACTAATAAAAGTTGTAACAAGATTACAAAGTACAAAAATTACAATAATACATACTGCCAAAAAAATATCATATGACTTCATATTAAAATATATTGTTATTTTATTATTTTAAATAATAAGCTAAATAATAAAAATAATATTCTTAATTTTCATCTATCTCCTTGATTTCCTTGATTTCCTTGATTTCCTTGATTTCCTTGATTTCCTTGATTTCTTTGATTTCCTTGATTTTCTTGATTTTCTTGATTTTCTTGATTTCTTTGATTTCCTTGATTTCCTTGATTTTCTTGATTTCTTTTTATATTTCCCCCCAGACTGAGGCTTAATATCTAAACTACTATCAGCCTGTGCCTGACATTTTAATTCAGCCATTACTCTATATGCATTATTTTGATTTTCTGTAGAAGCACCAGGTGTAACAACACTTTCACCATTGCACATATTTCCACCAAATTGGTTTTGAAATTCATTCATCTTTTCGGCATTAGCAGCATTTCTTAATGCCATGTCTTCAGAACTTTCATTATTTGGTTGAAATAAATCTGACGGATTTATTTTTGGCATTTTATATATAATATAATATAACAAAAATTAAATACATAAAGATTTAATTTTATTAAAAATATATGAGTAATTTAAAAGATGATGAGAGATTACAGTTAGATAAAATGATTAAATCATATGGCGCAGATGATAATACTACAAAAATACGCACACTCAAACATAGTAAAAAAATAAAAGAAGATGTTGAACGTCTTATAAATCTAAAAAAAAAATATGCTAGAATGGAATTAACTAATAAAGAGGGTTTTGAAAAATTAATGATATCACATTGTAATTTTTTATGGACTCATTATACAAATATTTTTAATCGTATAATAAAAAATGAATTAAATATTAGAATATTTGATAAATTTGTTGAAAAATTAAAAGAAATAGAAGATGGTATTACGGATCAACATGAAGCATCTGTTGAAATAGGAAAGATTCTTAAAGAATTATATATAGATAGTGCATTAAGAAAAGAGAAAAATTATGAAATGCAAGAAAATGGTGGTAAGCCTAAAAAAGAAAAAAAACCCGTAAATAATATTAGTTGGGCTAAATTCAAAGCTATGGGTTTGAATGAATAATATAAATTGAAAATACCTAAACTTTTCTTATAATAATTAGTATACAAATGGCTATATTGATTATTGTCGAATCACCATCAAAATGTCAAAAAATAGAAAAATTTCTTGGGAAAGGTTACAAATGCATTGCTAGTTTCGGACATATTTGTGAATTAACAAACATTTTGGTTAAAAATAATTTTCACCCAGAATTTAAACTACTTAGAAATAAAAATAAAAATATCAAAAATCTATCTGAATCTATTAAAAAAGCAAGTGAAGTTATACTAGCAACAGATGATGATCGAGAAGGTGAAGCTATTGCTTGGCATATTTGTAGAATAGCAAAACTTCCTATAGCTACTACTAAACGCATTATTTTCCATGAAATTACTGAGAAAGCTATTAAACAAGCTGTTGCAAACCCAACTATTATTGATATGAAAAAAGTTCACGCTCAATTAGGTCGTCAAGTTTTAGATAGATTGGTTGGTTATACGGTTTCACCTACATTGTGGACAAGTGACAAAAACAATAAACTTTCCGCAGGTCGTTGTCAAACACCCGCATTGCGGATAGTTTATGATAATCAAATTGATATTGATAACGAACCCGGAAAACGAGTATTTGAAACAACCGGTTATTTCTTAAAGAATAATTTAGAATTTCAATTAACAACTGAATTTGAAAGTGAAAAGAAGGTTGATGAATTTTTGGAAGAAACCGTTAATTTTCATCATAAAATAACAGAAACTCCAAAAATTAAAAAAACTGAAAAAAAGGCACCAACGCCATTTTCAACATCTCTATTACAACAAAAGGCTTCAAATGAAATTAAATTCTCTCCAAAACTAACAATGCAAGTAGCTCAAAAATTGTATGAAGGTGGTCACATTACATATATGAGAACAGATAATAAACGATATAGTAAAGAGTTTGTAGATAAATGTGTTAAATTTATCAAACAAAAATGGAATGTTGGAGAGAATTATATTAAAAAAGATTTAGATAAGATTATGCTTGGAAATAATAAAAAGGAAAAGGGAGCACAAGAAGCACATGAGGCTATTCGTCCAACAAATCTTGGATTCTTAGCAGAAGAATTAGATGATCCAAGAGAGAAAAAGCTATATTATTTAATATGGACAAATACGATAGAAAGTTGTATGGCAAATGCAATATTTGATGTGATAACAGCGAATATTGCGGCACCATTTAAATGTAAATATCGTAGAACTGAAGAAAATGTTGTATTTTTAGGTTGGATGATTGTTAAAAATATTATAAAAGATAATAGTTTATTTAAATTAATTAAATCTCTCCAAGAACAAGATATAGATTACAATAAAATCTGCTCAAAAGAGAAGCTCAAGCACTTAAAACAGCATTATACCGAAGCAAGACTAGTTCAGTTGTTGGAACAGAAAGGAATTGGAAGACCTTCGACATTTTCAAGTCTTATAAGTAAGATCCAAGAGAGAAATTATGTAAAAAAACAGGATGTTCAAGGAAAAGAAATAACCTGTAAGGAGTTTACATTGGTCGGTGATGAAATAGAAGAGGAGGAAGTTAAGAAACAATTTGGAAATGAAAAGAACAAACTTGTTTTACAGCCTACAGGATTACATGTAATAAAATATTTGCTTGAACATTTTGATGAATTCTTTAAATACGAGTATACAGGAGAGATGGAACAGAAATTAGATGAAATATCAAATGGTGTAGGAATGTGGCAAGATATTTGTAAAGAATGTAATGAAGAATTAAAAGAGAAATTAAAATTTGTAAAACAAGAAAAGGCAAACGGAGCAATAAAAATAGATGAAAACCATACTTATATGGTATCAAAATGGGGACCAGTTGTGAGATGTGATATTGGTGGAAAAATTACGTATAAAAAGGTAAAAAAAAATTTAGACATAGAACAAATGGATAGAGAGAATTTAGTATTAAAAGAGTTTTTGGAACAAGAAGAGGATAATGTTTTGGGAATGTTACAGGATAAACAAGTAATTATTAAAGAAGGAAAATATGGATTGTATGTAAATTGGAATGATAAAAATTATTCAGTTAAAAATGTAAATAAAAATAAAGAAGATGTTGTTTTGGAAGATGTAGTAGATATACTTTTGGGTAAGAAATCATCGAATCCAAATGTATTAAAAATTGTAAATAAAACAATATCAATAAGAAAAGGAAAGTTTGGTCCTTATGTATTTTATAAAACAGAGAGAATGAGTAAGCCAAAGTTTATAGGTATAAATCAAATAAAAACCACAGATAATAGAATTAAAAATTGGGAAACAATATCAAACCAAGAAATAAATGAA
>Ga0181392_1000283_pt1 | contig 19009 bp, 20 predicted proteins | sample 15SPOviralmetaG_FD_130083 | JGI IMG/M metagenome (GOLD analysis project Ga0181392, IMG submission 130083) | Marine viral communities from the oligotrophic San Pedro Time Series (SPOT) site, San Pedro Channel, CA, USA - 15 SPOT_SRF_2010-09-15 | ecosystem: Environmental > Aquatic > Marine > Strait... | reverse complement strand
CCGTAAGGAAATCGGTAGTACGAATGTTCCGTCTGATATCAAGGACGGGTATGTCATGTCTTTGAAGAGCACACATCTTCCGTTTATGGTGAAGAGACCTATGGAAGATGATATGACATCTATCGCAACATCTTCCGATCTTTCCGACGCATCTACATTGTTTGCATCACCTGCAGAACTTACACTCGGTCGTTCTACGCGTAAAGCGGGAATGAAACAATTTGATGCAGAATTCCAAGTTGCAAAAAGCTTCATGCAACCAGAGACTCGTGCAATGCTTACGAACATTGCGTCTTCTGGAAATCTTGATAATGTACTTGAAAGCATCTTTCCAGGTGGGTTCGGACCACGGGGACCTATTGGACAAGGTTACCAGACACACGGAGAAGTTTTGTCGAAACTAAACAAGATGTATCACGGCGATAGAACTGCTCTTGCAACCATTGCACGCGCAGACGCTGCTGCGAAGTCTCAGGGTGTGATTCCAGATCAATCTACCTTCATGTCGTCGATCTTTGGGTATCGTTACCAAGAGGAGATCAAGGAAGAGGAGCAAGTCGCGGACGAGGAATAAAAAAATATATATGTATATGTAAAACAACAATGGCTCTCGCCGTGCCTGGACTTGAGAGAAAGAAAGCAGACAATCCCTTCAAGTATACGGAAGACGAGTTGACGGATCGAAAGCTTGCACTAAAAACAATGATGGAGTTGTGGCCTGATGTAAACCCTATGCACGCGGAATGGGTCTACGACATGTGTAAGAACACTCCAGATGAGCAGATGAAAGAAATAAAGCATAAAGTAGAAACGGAACCTTCGCGATTTAAGACAGTGAACGACCCAACGTCGCACCTGTACGAAGAGGCCAAAAACATTTCAAGCGAGTCGTGGAAGCAAGGTAAAAAAAATTATGTACATAATAATAAACAAGCATGAGTCTGCAATCCAGTAGATACGAGTCACAGAGCGTTGTCAACACTTTCAACCTTTTCATCGATAGTGAAAGCTCGTCTGCTATTGGCCATGGACACAGCAAAGGTGATGATGTACACATTCACATGGAAGGAAACAGTGTTGAAGCATTTGACGGAGAAATCATTCGTATATCTTTGACAAACTTTACAATGTTCAACAATCTCTACAATATTGATAACACAAACAACCGCATTCGAGTCCGTTGTCGTAACAACAGTGGCGATAATGTCATTCGTCTTGCACGGAAGAATTACAAAACCCTTAACGAGATTGCTGATAACTTTGCAACTGTATTGGGTGTAGAGTTGACTACACAAGCTGTGGCAGGAGGAGCGTCTACAGTTGCATCGTTTGCCGCCACAGGTTCAACACTACCGTCGCAAACTGCAATGGGGAATACTGGAGAACGGCATTTCGAGTTTATACTCACTGCAAAGAACTCTGGGGGTACTGCAGTCAACCACGGTCTCGCTACAGACGGTACGGGTGTTGTAATTCAATGTGAACGGAGTGCGGGGGAATCGTATCAAATACTTGGTGGTAAACGTCTCGATGAGTCATCTACAAGTTTTCAATCATTTGAGGTCACTGTGGCTGCACAAACCGTCACTGTAAAGGGTTTCTTCCCAATGCAGCGTATGTCCGATCCGTATGTGTATGTTCGTTGTGAAAATGTGTCGAACGGTCTTGAGATGGGTGTATTGGACAGTGCAAAGGGTTCCCCAGGTCCCGATGTTATCAATTCCAATATTCTCGGTAAGGTGTTCCGTGATGTGGAGTTTATCTCATATCATTCGCAAACGGGCGACGAATACTTCATCAATCTACAGCAACGCCGTCTATCGAACTTGCGTCTATTCCTTACCGATTCCAAGGGTCGTCGACTTGGTAGGTTGACGGGTTCTTCATCAAATACTGCTGCAGGTCGTATCGGTTCAACAGCGGGATCTTTTGCAAGTGATGATCAAGCATTGACTGGAAATCTGTATTTTACCGCGGTAGTAAAGATAGAGGTCATTCGCACTCGTAACCCGACCGGATTACAGTCACAACCACCTCCTTTCCCACAACCTGCAAGAGAATCACAAAGTGTGGTCATTTGGCCAGACTATGGAAGACCAAAGCATTAGAAATATATATCGTGAAACGACGCTATTTTTTTTATATGTTATAAATAAACAAAACAATGGCGGGAGTTCTACCATCTAATGTGTCCTTCTTCATGCAGCGTCTTCAGGGCGTAAGCACTTCACATTTCCTCGTCCGTCCACAGAGTAACGATTCAGCTACGGCAAATAAGATCCTCCGTTTCGAGCTACCATCAAATAGTTTGGTGAATTTCCGTTCCATCCGTCTTATGTGCAATGCTGGTGCGAATGGAACCGCTTCTGCGGGTGGTCGTCTTCCTAACGGTATTTACAAGCTTATTGAGCGTGTCGCCATCTACATGGGTGGTACGCTTGTTCAGAACAACTTCCAGGGGTACAATCTTTACCAGACTGCAAAGGAGTCTCTTGAGGGGTCAAAGTGTGACTCTGTTTCCGGCCATCCTGAAATTGTTCGCACGAAGTCGTATCATGACGGTTCTTCTATTACTGGCACAGGCAACGAAGATTACACCGGTGGTGATGATCAGTTCGCTATTGCGTACTGGGAGGGGTTGCTAAATTCGATTCAACCTTCTATCCTTGACCTCGGCAGCGTCCCACAGGTCACCGTTGAGATCACCCTTGCGGAGGATGCTGTGTGTCCTACATGTGCTGGAGTCGCTTTGGATGGTACTGGATCGTCGGATATCACCGATGTTAACTCAACCACTGCCACATACACACTAAGCAACATCTCTATGCAGATGGAGGTCCTCGGTATGGCCACCAGTGTACTTGACCAGATTCTTGAGCAGCGTATTTCGTCTGTTGGGTATATTTCACTACCTTTTACGAATGTATTCACATATGTCTCCACCCATAGCGGTACTTCGCGTTTCTCGGTGAACAGTGCGTCCTGGGATCGACTATGGATCTGCTACCGCCCCACTACCTTCTCTACTCGTGCAGGAGCGCATCGCGTCCCAGGTTACAAGAAGGCGGGTGCGTTTGTAGACGATGTTGCGGGTCAGTCTGCTGCGGACATCGATGTTGGTGTTCCGGATTACGACACTGGTGGTAGTCTCGACACGAACAAGGAAAAGTATATTTCTGCATACTTCCGGATGAAGGAGCCTGCACTTACGAGTGCAACTGTTCCTGCTACCTATCAGTTACAGATTAACGGTGCTACTGTACCCGCTTTCCGTGCGAACCGTAACGAGATGTACGAAATTACCCGTAATAGCGTTGACTCGTATCATGTGGAGCATAACATGACCCTTAACCAGTATGTCGACTCGTACTTCGTCCAGTGTATGCGATTTTGTCTTCCAGATTCTCAGATGTCACGTCTGGCGTCTGGTTTGGACACCAGGAGTGTTTCCGCACAAGCGGCAGTCGAAACTACTGGTTTCAGTGAGAATTGCAACCTTACAGTGTATGCAGAGTGCACTTCCGAGTTGAGAGTGGGCGCGGGACGCGCGATTTCCGTTATTGTCTAAGCAAATAGACGCGAAAGTATGTCCAAACGACTCCTGAGACGATTCTAAAAAAAAATATATACAATACAATAAAAAACAATGGTCGATATCATCGGACTCCATTCTGGAATACGCCCATTCAAAGGAGCAAAGGAAATGACATTTTTCGACATGGACACAGGAGGTATGGGATTCGAGCCCAAGAACAACAATGTAAGAGAACCTGCGTCTGGTATGTACACACCGTTATCAAAACCGCCAGACCAATTCAATCCGATTCTGCAGACAAAGAGTATGAACGGTGTTCTGCATTGCAAGGGACAACCAGAAGCAATCAAATACGGAAGGCGCGACACTTCTCTTACAGATAACATGTACCCACAGTCGGGCTATGCACGGCATCAACCGCTGGGGTTAGCGACCGACTTCAACAAACCGATGAACGGTCCCGTTATGCCGATTGAGGGATTCTACAATCCCGACGCACAGAATGTGCTCGGCAACGTTCCTGGATAAAAATATCTTCGTTAGTATAAAACGATGGCTCTCCCATTTCAATCGTTCGATTATCACGAACCCTCCGCAACTCTTTCTGAGTTGACAAGTGAACAGGTAACAGCGGATGATGATTCCGTAACACTTACATCACCGTCAGGTGGTTCACTTGAAATAAATACAGCAGTCGAAGTCAAAACAGGTGTATTGAAGTTGAATGCAGCTGGTATGGAAGCAACGACAAATTTCAAGGTTGCAAACATACAAGGATCTGCACACGGGTTGGGTGTGGGTGTCCTCCACTACAACACTGGCACGAGTGTGATTACATACTCCACAAATTAATATATACACAATAAGTAAACATGCAAGAGAACGGTCCATTCCGAAATATAGAAACACAAGATGATCTCACACTTTCTTCTATGTCAAGTTCACAGATGTCCGCCACAACAACTACCGTCAACTTTACAAGTGATCAAGGAGGTCAATTAGAAGTAAACGATAAGGTAGAAGCAAAAGCAGCTGCGGTAAAGATGAATGCTGACGGGATGGAAGCAACAACGAACATGAAGGTTACAAACATTGCATCGGCTGCATTGGGTGTTGGAATAAACGTTCTACACTACAACACATCAACAAAAGAGATAAAAATGTCAACGACAAGTAGTTTTACTTTACAGATTGAACACGAAGGCGAATCTCGTATAGTCAACTGTGTTATACGCGAAACAAGCTCATCTGGTACTATATTGTTTCAAGAAACAGCATTCGGTGGTGATGGTTTGGCGGAAGGTGTGTTTACATTGGGTACCATACTTGGAACAACGGCAACAAGTCTGTTTATTATAATTAATCTTAAAGGTGATTCATCACTCGACGGTGATCCTACATGCGTCAGTCAATCGATCGGTGTATCCAACGCGACCTTAGTATCCGGTGATCTTGCGAATGGATTTATATTCAACAACTTCCGTGCGGGTATTACTTACCGTTTTGTATTCACAGTGGAGTAAACGACCGTTATTTTTTTGTAGACCTAATGTAAACACGATGAAGCACGGTAACGGACGAGCCAAAGAACCAACCGCCGCACAAGTCAAGAAGCTTCCCCCTGGACTCGTAGAGTACATGCGAAAGCATAAAGCAAACACACATCGCGCGAAACCAGGACACAAAAAGGACAAAGATAAGAAGAAGGACGGTAAAATGAAGTAAATTGGACAGTAAACCCATTGGAAATGTCTTTTTTTTGTCCTAAACCCATAGAAAAGCCTCTACAAACATATTTGCGCAAATCTGCTAATACCCTTGTTTCTATGCATTTAGGACAAAAAAATGACTGTAAGCACCTATTTCTTGTCCTTTTTCGGTATCTTTTCTTCCAAATCTGTGTCATGGTTGAGTTTTGTTCGTCCTTCTACCTTGTTTACGAACGAATAGACGCGAGCCATTGCCCATTGTTCTTTTGAAAGCTTTACAGACATTGGTGCCTTTGCATCCTTCTTGAATGTACCTTTAACACGCACAGATTCTGGATTCGTTTTGTATGCACCGATACCACGGTCATATACCTCATCCAATATCTTCATTGATATCTTTGACACTTTGGATATCTCTTCTTTCGTATGGGACTCGTCCTTGTCGAATCCGTGACGTTTGTTCCACTGTTGTTTGTTCGTCGACATCTTTGACTAATACTCATATTTTTATTACACGCAACCAATTTAGGTTCTGATCGATTGCGTCTACCATATCATCGTAGAACTTTACATTCACGGCATGATGCGATGTTCCCGACTTCAACAGTTGGTGTTTGTGCACATTAACCAACTTTCGTAGTCTACTGATGTCGACATTGTCGTCGTAGTTACGCATCTTCTTCAATGCTTCGTAAGCTATTATGTGTATCTTCTTTCGTGTTGTGAGACACATTAGTATACCGAAATCTACGGATCGGTTATTCACAAACGCGTCATGGTAATCTTTATGATCATCTTCAATAGTGAATCGTTCTTCTTTGATTGTGCGTGTAATGTGATTCGTCTTCTCTTTAAACAAGATCCGTTGCATCTCCAAAAATTTTTGTCGCTGTGCTCGTGTCGCGGGCATTTTTGTTTACATGTAGGATGACATTTTTTTTTCTCGTGGTATAATATAAATCACATATGGACAAAGTTAAGCAAGACGTTCGCGACACCGACAATCTTGCAGAAGCTACGAAGAAAACTCTCGAAAGTCGTGTCAATCGTCTATTCGCAACGGAGCCTTTCCCTAAGAGTATAGTGAAGAAGGTTATCCCTTCCATCAGTGCGAACAAGTCTTCACAACTTGCGTACCTTCAATCAGTAATGAGTCTATCTCGCATTTCGGAATCATTCAAGAAGATGGTAGGGCAAAAACAACTTCGTGATATACTGAAGGCAAGTGAGTTGTTGAAAGAGAAGGAAAATGAACGAAGAGAGAAGGGAGAGAAACGAGAAGACGATATAGACTGGGACGATGTAAAGAAGTGTAAGGACAAGTTCCCAGTAGGTACGGAGGCACGATTGATATATCTTCTGTACACAACTTTACCACCAGTTCGTGCAGACTACACACCGATGGAGATTGTAGATAACGCAAAGGACGCGAACGACGAAAAGATGAACTATTATGTTCGTACAAGCAAACCGTACATGTTACTGAATGTATACAAGACTTCACACAAGTATGGACAACAACGATTAGATGTAAGCAAAGAACTTGCAGAGGCGGTTCCAAAAGATCAAAAATTCATGTTCGAGTTTGACGGAGAGCCAATGGCAGCAAATACATTATCCAAGAAGGTTGCCCGTGTGTTCAAGAGGTATTGTGACCTACATGTTACGATCAATACACTACGACGATCGTACGCCAAGATGACGATGGGTCTTTCGAAGGACGAACAAATTGACGCTGCTTTGGCACAAGGTCATTCGCTCAGTGTACATAAAGAATATTCTCGACGAGGTAATAAAGAAGATGCCAAGGAGGAGTAATCGTTTAGTTGAAACACTTGAGTACGAAATATCCGAAAATCCGCGAACATTAGTCGTTAGTGATTATCTTCGAGACCAACTGTGGGACCTACATGCACGTCTTGGGAGTAAACTTCCACACTGTTGTGTATGTGAGGACGAAGCACATTGTCAGAAATGCACAATGGTAACGGTGTGTGGGCATGTGATGTGTGTGCAGTGCCTATACCGACTAAAAAAAGTACAATGTCCGATATGTCGATACCCGTTCGTTTGAACGACCGAGATTTTTTTTCTTGCATGTATATAAAACAATGTCAATCGATCCGCAAGATATCAAGAGAGGACGTAAGCCGTTCCTTACACCAGAGTTGCGCCGAGAGAAGAAGAAGGCATGGGAAAGTGCTAACCCGGAGAAAGTATATGCATACAGACGTAGGGGCGTGCTCCAGACATGCCTCAAGCGTTCGTCACTACCATCAAAGACTACGGTAGACCGGTATGAGTTCACAAAGGAGGAACTGGATCCAATTTACGAAGCACTACATACCAATCGACCTGTAGTGGCCTGTTGTGCATAAAAAACATAGTATCGACTCGATATTTTTTTGGGGGGTCGATGATTTTTTTTTTGTCCGCGTCGGTGGACGAAGATTTTTTTTCTCTGGCAATATGTAAAACCAACCATGACCACACGATCCGGTCTCAGCTATCAACCAGTCAACCTCGGGTCCATGACCCAAGTCGATGCTATCAACCTATATGAAGACTTTTCGGCACCATCGCAGTTGCGAAAAGCTCTGTGGGTCGATTCCCTTACGAAAAAACAGGTTGCCCAGTGGTGGCACAAGACCGATCACGACGCAGAAACTATCAAAAAATCATGGGACAGATTTATGGGTGACCGACTTAGTAACGCACGAAAACAAGACTACAAAAATGAGGGTATGGAAGAGGGAGACAAAAACAACATTTACTTTCTCCGTTCGTACAACCACTCAAGTACATCTAATGGGTGTCCAGGGCGGTTGTACTGCCATACATCTCTTCAGTCACTACCCCGTCCCATGCGTAACCTTATCATTGAGGATGTATGCTCCGATATTGATATGTGTAACGCAGCACCAACCATACTGTGCTTCTTGGCCAAAAAGTACCAAATAAACTGTATAGAGCTGAAATCATATGTGGATAATCGTGCATCGTGGTTTCGCCAAGCGTCTATGGACTACGGTTGGACAAAACGGTTTTGCAAAGACTTTGTGATTCGTCACATGTTCAATGCAAAGCCAGATGATCGTTGTAAAAACCGGCAGTTCAAAGGACTCGTTCTGGAGATTTACAACATAAAGAGACAGTTGTACAAAGTATCCGAGCTTTCGTGGGTCCTTCAGCACTGTACGATGGAGAACCCGCTTGGTACATTCGCGAAAACCATCCTCTTCGCGATTGAAGCCAAACTAACCACAGAGTGTGTAAAATACGCACAGCAATCACTCGGATGGAAAATTCAGGCGATTGTACACGATGGTTTCAATCCGGTCGGTAAATTTACAAACGACGACAAAGAACCTCTCGAAGACTTTGAGTACATCGGAAACCAACTGTTCCCAGGTCTCGACATGAAATGGGCGTGGAAAGATTTCGATCTGTACTTCTATGACAAAAAAACGGGTGAGTTACTAACGGATCAAAATGATCCGGAGCGTCGACCCAAAGAGTTTCGTCCACCCGTAGACTGGCTTCCCGAAGAAGAGAAAGAAGTAGATGAAGATGACTACAAATCCGATGACGATGATTTTGAAGGAGACGCGGAGTTCCAACCAGCGTACTCGGTAAAAAAGAGGGAAATAGAACAACATCTGTGGAAGGTTTCGGACCTGTATGTTGACATGAAGACTGACCGACAGGGGAAGTTAAACATGATTTCACGAACGGTGATGAACGACCGTTTTGAAGAGCTGAACTATTCGCACAAAATATACAACGAAAAAAAGAAAGAATGGACCCGCAAAAACACACCGTTTCTTTGCAAATGGAGAAAAGACCCGAAAATTCTAAAATACACACGGATGGTGTGCGACCCTACACATTCACATGACCCCGAAAATGAACTGAATACATGGACGGGGTACGATGTAGATCGCATAACAAAGGATCATGATTGGGAAAAGGGGAAACGACTCGTTCTAAAACATCTTCGATTTCAAAAATATCTGTTCAACTCAAAAAGACAAGTACAATTTGGTTTGGATTGGCAGACGCACATATTTGCACTACCGGAGGAGAAGCCTGGTATCATGGCGTGCTTAGGAGGAGAGCCGGGTGGTGGTAAGAGTACATGGATTGAAGTTATCGTTATAATGATTGGTATGTTACTGGTTATGGTGTCAACCAGACCAGAAAACGACTTCTATGGTCCAAACGGAACGATTTGCATTGCAAACAAGAAGTTACTCAATTGCCAAGAATGTGGGAAAGAGGCGATGACCAAACACCAGGACGGACTAAAACCAATTATCACTGATCGTATCATTCGTTGTAAAGGTATGTGCAAGGATCCGATTCCCGTAGACTCAATACATGCAGTTGTCTTGTCATCTAATCATTTGGATGCAGCACCCGACAGCGATAAAGAACGTCGCTATTGGGCTCCTTTATGTACAACACTCTGGGCAGAGTTTAAAGATCCCGAAACGAAAACGCCATGGGGGTCACCCACAGAAAAGGCCGAATTCTTTGCTACAATGAACAACGACGAAATAACAGACCCAGACTTCCAGATCCACTATGCAAAGTTTCTACGAGCGAGAGCATATAACAAAGACGGAGATCTTCGTATTCCAAAAAGATTTACAATCGACCATGTACCGATTGGAAAATTACAAAAGACGATCCGTTCAAACAATAAACAATGGATCGACATGTTTCTCTATGATATCATTTCCGACTGGGAAAATGTTGAAAAGGAAGGGTGGATCGATTATTCGATAAGTGATCTTACAACTCGACTCGAAAGATTCACGGAAAAGCAAAAATGGGATGACAACAAGACCGAACGTTCACTTACGACAAAGTTGTCGTATCTAAAACTCACATGGTCGGGTATTCGCGGTGGTAATGAGGAGAATCGCAAGTGGGATAACGACAAACAAAAGAACATAAACTACTGGTCCTTCGATCTCGACTACATGCGCAAACGACTCCGTATAAATGTAAAAAACGATCGTATTCGCAAGTATTTCAATGAGACGATCAACGGGATCAAACAGGTTATAGATAGGCACGAATTTGCGAGACCAAGATTTACAGGTATACAAAAATGTACAGTTGGCGCAGAATGTGCAGAAAAACGACATACATTCGACAGAGAAATCCTTCAAGAAGAATTGAACAAAATTGAAAAAGAGAGAGACGAGTTCGAAGAAGAATTGCGTCATGTTGACGATGAGACGGAGGAAGATTGGGATTACGAAGCGGAGTATGAATACTACATGGGGTCCACATATAATACGCATGTGCCGAAGACGGTTCCGATAACACGCATACTAAAGTGTGTAATAAACTGGAAGCGACTTGGAAAACAACGAACGATTCGTATAACAAAAGAAAGGGATGAAAAAGAGAAGCGAATTGCAGATAGAATGAAACTAAGAGAAGAAAAAGCAAAACAAGAGGAACAAGCGGCGATTGAACATCACAATACATGGTTGAAGGAACAAGACGAGAAGCGAAAACTTGAAGTACAAAAACGCAAAGACAAAAATGAACAAGAAGTCGTAGAAGCGTTGCAAACATTCCCACCAGACCCCGAATCAAAATGTTGTATCAACCGAGTGTTTGGAGGAGGTGAATGTACCCAACTTAAGGACTTCGGGCAATGTCATTGCGACTCACATTCCAAAAAATGTGGATGTCTACAGTGTCTCATTTCCCGTCATTGTTCGACATAGAAAACAATATTTGTAAATCACACACTTTTTTTTTGTATGCATATAGAAAACACAATGACTGAACCACCTGTCATACCCATGATGGAGAAGAAACCATTCCCCGCCGATCGTGCAATGAAGTTAGCAATGGCAAGACAGAAAGCATTGGAAGTGCGTCGGAAAAACAAGGAGATTCGTTTGCAGCAAGAACTGGATAGTATGAAGGCAAAGAACGCACCGAAAGAAGAACCCGTTCCCGAACCAATCGTCGAGTCCGAAAATGTAGATGTAGGTGCACCTGAAGATATTCCTGTTCCCGACCCTGTACCAGAAGACGAAGAACCAGTACCGGAGCCACCACCAAAGGTCGCTCCGATCAAAAAGAAAAAGAATAAGAAGCAGATGGTGGTTGTAGAACAGTCGTCAGACGACTCAGATGAGTTCGAACATAACCAAAATGTCGTTTTCGTGAAGAGAGTACGCAAGAAGAAGGAAAAGGCACCAGATCCCCCACCAGTGATAGAACGACCATCTACTGAACCACCGCCTGTCGTCCGACAGCCAGAGAGACCACAATTGACACCCGAGCAACAACAAATTCATTCGTATTACAACACAATGTTCAATGGAAATTTCTTGGCAGCTGGTCGAAGACGTTGACCTCCGAACCTCCGACCTCCGGACCCCTCCTGACAGCATACTGAATTTAGAGGGTGAGTGATTTTTTTTCACACATGTGTTGTTTTTTTTTTGTCAAAAAGTTTTCATGATGTCTGGGTAAAATGGGTCCGGAGGTTCGGAGGTTCGGAGGTGGTCCACAACAAAATCAAAAAAGTTTTATTTTTGATTAACTTAGATTATTATATGTATATTGTAGTAAAATGAGGCTCCTGAGTGTAGAAAAGAGTACGAATCCCAAAAAGAAATACATGGCTACTTTTTGTAACTGTGAAGGCTCGACAAAGTGTGAACCGAAAAATCGTAAGGTTGTTCACTTCGGTGCTACAGGGTACACCGACTACACATTGACTGGAGACAAAGAAAAACGCCGTCTTTACCGGGTGCGACATGCAAAAGAGAAGAATCAAGCGTTTGACACTCCCGGAAGACTCTCTATGGACTTGTTGTGGGGCGAGTCAACTTCTTTACAAGAGAACATCAAGGCGTTCAAGAAAAAATTATCATGTTAAGTTAAAAACAAATGCCGAATCGTTTTAAGGTGTATTTTGACGAGGATGGAAAACGATGTCCTAAAAATGTACAGGCATTACGACGCTTACCTGAGTGTGGTATTTTCGACAGGAACGCGTTGGATTTCATACCCGCAAATCGTCCTCCTGTTGGCCCACCGGTGCCGCCCAAACCAGGTCCGTTCATGCCACGACAAATGAGTGGTTTGCCAAGAGCATTCAACGGTAGTAATATACCCGACATTCCGGAAGAACCCAACCCCGTATTTCCAACTCGACCGGGAATGCTTATCGGTGGTGCGACTGGCCCAGGTTCCCAATTTAACGCGGCACGTCTTCCACAAGACGAAACGACCCTTGTACAAGGTAAAGGTGTTCGTGAGTTGAATGCACCTGGAGACTACCAACGAATATCAACTGTTCCAACGCATGTTCAATCCGGTCCTGTAACTCGTCAACTTGGATCGCTTGACGCTCGGAATACAGGAAACGATGATGTTTTCCAGTCTATTGATGATGCTATGCGATCTGTACCGCATACAACAACATTTACAAATGTAAACAGACCAGGTGAGTTTGCGGAGAGAACATCTGCCGACGCCGTAACACAATCAATGCTTGACGCGATGCAAGAAACATCATATCCGGAAGATGTGCAAGTTCGTGTTCAACCCAGACAAGTTCGTATTCGACCATCACCAATTCCAGATGATCGCGATACGGAATTTGGTCCTGTGCTTACACAGGTTGACGAAGACCCAAGTAATGTACAGTTACCGACAGAAACGGTTGATGAATTGGGTGTGATGCCTGGTGAAACACGCATTCCTACTGCGCGTCCACCTCCCGGTCAACGACCTCGACCACGAACATTCAAGCGACCTACACGAACAACCAAGACATCTCCTCCATTGACTCCAAGGGCGCGTGGAAAGTTACCTATGAGTCGTAGAGGTTACTCGTCTGTACCAACATCCGAAGGACAAGAGCTACAGGATTTTAGACAAAGAACACCACAGTCGCGTGAATTGGGTTTGCGAAATGTTGAGGAAGATATCGGTGTATCACCAAGTGCAGGTGCGTCGTCTTCTGCAGGACCATCCCAACCCGCACAGGATGATACAACGAGTCCCGGATCAGTAAGAGCAGGTCGTAAAAGACGCATGGGAACGTCTGATTACTATGAAGTAGATCAATCAGACCCTGATGTTCCCCGTATGGTTGCCAGGACTGGAAGAGGACGAATCATGTCACAGTTGGAACAACGGGGATCGAGAGTAAAAGCAAATATTGAATTTGCTGCAAATAACGCAAAACGTTTTAGAGCGGGTCTTACAGAATCTCTTCGGGCGGGAACGCAGGGCACAATGCAAGACATTCGTGCGTTTACCACTCGACAGTTCGGCCAAGGTTACGAAAAAGTTGTTTCCGATTCTGTTGGTATACGGCAAGCACAAGCTATTAGTGGTGAAATCTCTATTGGAGGAGGGAGACCGATTCCAGCAGGAACTACGGTAAACGCATCCGCAAGTGGTGATATTACAGTCACAAGACCGATAACCGAAGATGTGACGGGTTTGCGAGATATTCCGCTTGATTTCTCTCCTTTCCAAGAAGTGGAGGATCAACCCACAGTAATAGGTCGAGCTCCACCTAAATTGTCGTTTTCTGAACGCATAAACATTGCACGCGACTCTTTTACTAATATTTCAGCAGCAGACGCAGGAGAAATGGCTGGGAAAACAGGAGCTGGTTTGTTATTCGGTATGGGTGTGGGTGCATTGATGGGTAATTCTGTAAACACGGGAAATAAATATGTAGATTCCATTTTAGTTGGCGGGACGTCTGGTGTTGCTGGGGATGTAGGTGCACGGACTACTGCACTTATTGCACAAAAAGCCGCTCTCAAATTTGGAAAAACAGCAGCGACTGTAGGAACAGATGCAGCAGTCAACGCAGGGGCTGACGCGGCGGTATTTGGTGCGACCCGTGCGGCCACTGCAATACTAAGGGGTGGTGCAGAAGGTTTGGGTGTAGGTATTGTCGCTGCACCTCTCGATTTACTACTGAATAATGCCTTTGTGAATATGGGTGCATCACACGCTGCTGCGAACGTTGGATCTTCCGCACTCGTTGGTGCAGGTACTACAGCAACAATTGGTGCAATTTCACTCGCAGCAGCACCGGAAACTCTTGGATTGTCTCTGGCGGTGGGTGCATTCGCAACTGGTGTTTCCGCGTTGGTTGGATTCTTTACAGGTAAAGCACAAGACGATGCAGAAGCAGCAGCGAAAAAGAAACAACAGGATGCACGTAATCTTGTGAATAACACAGCTACTGCACGACGACAACTATTGGCGTCGCTACCACAGTACAATTACAACTTTGATAAGGCTGTAGCAGGTTTCAAAGACAAAAAGAGTCTGGGTGAAGACACGGACACATGGACCGCGTTTTCGAGAAGTGCTACTCAATTATTTGTACCAAAACCTTCAAATACCCCAGCTCCCGCTCCAGGTGGAACTGATACAAAACCCCCAGACGCAGATCAGCAACGTTTGAACAACTTATTCGGTAAGTACATTCAACACCAACTCGTTTCCGATGTATGTGCTGGTGTTGGTACTGGGTGTGATGCCCTACGAGCGAAAGATCAAGGAGAGCTTACAGATGACGAAACAAAGTTTCTTAACGACAAAACGGGTAGTACATGGAAGACGCAAGCAGATATGCAAGTGGAAATGTCGAAACAAGAGTTAAACTATACACAAAAGCGTATTCAACTTGCACAACAAGGTATGGTAAACGCATGGAACGATGCACAGAAATTGCCAGATCAACTTGATCCATATACTACACAAACTGCATATTTGGACCCGACATTCCAAGCCAAGTTCCAAAAGGCAATCAAACTCGACGCACAGCAACGAGTGATAAATGCATACTATTCGGATCAGACGCGTTTGGAAGCATTGCCTCCAAATATACAAGCTGCAGCGGGGTACGACAAAGATTTCAAGGGCGTTATGGATGCGTTCTATTCTTCGATGGATAGCACTGCGTCTCAACTGGAGGTTACACTTCCTCAATTGATACAATTGCAGTCTATGTCCGGTGAACAACAGAGAAGTGCGTACCAGGGTATGCAGTTCGACCGTATCAAAACACAACGTTCCGTTGTAAAAGATGCACAACAACTTTCCACAGAACAAGACCAGGTTCGTGCTGCAGGTTTCTACGATATTGATCAAGCATTCATGCAGACGGATCCTACCGCGATATCTTCGTGGAAGCCCACCGATTCGCAAATTCTACAGGCGCATGCAGCAGGACTGAACTTGAATCAATATGTTGCTTACATGCATCAACTCGCTCTTGGACAGGCAGGTGATTATTCCAAACTTCCAACATACACAGAGGCACAGTTGCGTTCTTCTGGACTTCTCGATTATTCGCACTTACAAGATGAGTTGCAAGTTGCCGGATATCGTCGTGACTTATATCTTTATGATCCCGCAACCCGTATGTTTACATTAAATCCAAGTGTTCCAAATCTACCGGATCAAGACCAGATAAGCTCGTTCATATCTGCATACACCCCTGCATATCTTGTAAAGGCTCGTAACGATTATAAAAACATGATAAACGGGCTCAACGAGCAAAACCAAGCATCCGTGGACCAGTATAATACAAATCTTCGTAGACAATTGACCGTATACGGTGCACAATACACAGACATGGTCGCTGCACAAAATGAGTATCTCATATCACATTCTGGACCCGTAACGCAGTTACTACACTTCGACGTTGATCAAATGTTCAACCAATACACTATCGATTATAATCAACTGGAAACAGCGTTGCCAACAAAGGACCAACCCATTGGCGGTGGTGTTACTGCGCCTGGATTGCCAGCATCGACAGGTACGACGGGTGGTGATGGTGACGGTGGCAGGGAACTTAGTGAGAAAGAAAAAATGGAAAAAGCAGCTGCAGAAAGATATGGGATGGACATTGCGGAATACAAACATATGAAAGACCTTGTACAAGCGTCACTCGGTCCAGGGACATATGCAGATGATTTGAGTGATGATCAGAGAGATGAATTTGCCGCACAAGCAAAAGGAATGACAAAAAATGAATATGATGGTTTTATGCAAAACTACACACCACCTACCGCACCGTCGACGACTCCGTCTATACCAACAAAGGGAACAACACCAACTACAACACCGTCTACACCAACAAAGGGAACGAGTACACAACGACCTACAGCACAAGGTACGGAGGGACGTGGTCCACAGTTACCACCTATGGCTACAGGACAACGACCGAAAGGTGGAAAGTAAACTATTCTCCCTTTGGACACAGTTCTGGATACAAACGACACAGTTTCGCTCTTTGCATATCGTTTCGTTGCATAGGAGGTGACTGTGTATTTTTTTGTCGTCGTGATGGCATAAAGTTGAATCTGTCGTGAGGATCAAGCATGGATCCTGTAAAAACATTCTGTGGTACTTGTTTGATCTCCATGTGATCTTTTGTCATGTAGACACCGAAGCTAATGGGGTCATTCCCCGTTGTGTAAACTTTTGTTTTTGACTCAAATGGTTCATTGTACAATGCAGGAGCTTCGCCGGGAAATACACTAAGTGTTTCACCAGGATTGTATACATGTGCTGCAACATTGTTTTTTCGTGCTACATAATCGGCAACAGCACCGCCAAGTGAATGCCCCGATAAGCTCTTTACATCATATTTCTGACTTACATTGCGATAGAAGTCTTCTGCACGATCAAATCGTGTGAAAGGTATCACCGAACTCTTGGACCGATGTGATCCGAAAAGAATAAGAGTATCTGCTCCAATGTCGTAAATGTTGTACGGATCGGTTCCTCTGTATCCGATGATAGCGCGACCGTCTGGTCGTAATATTGTGACGGCGTGATCGTCACTGTATTCGGGATCGATCGTATACCCCTCCAGGTAATCATCAAGTTCTTGTTGTGCAAAGTCTTCACCTCTTTCGTAGAAATTATATGCTGCGTCGGATACAACTGCGTGTTCATACCCTTCTGTATCCATCTTTTTTATATTATGTATACAATAAAAACATGGGACAAGCTCTCGCAAAGTGCTTAGGTGGAGAAACTGATTACAATAACAATGGTATACCCGACAACAAGGAAGTACAACGTTTAGTCGAGTCGTTCATCGCAAAGCAAAAAGAAAAAAAGAATAAACTGTTGCTTAAGAAGATCCTGAAGTAGTTGAGGTGGGTTCTATGACAACATCTTCTTTATCGATAACAATCACATCCCGATCGCAAGAAATACACGGGGTGCGTATATTTTTACACCTACTTTTCAAAAAGTATGTAAAACAAACTCCCAGTGCAGCAGAAAACGACGCAATGACTGTAAGAAGCCATGCTCCGTGTTTGGAGATAAAATCAGGGGGATCGTCGCATCCACTCTTGACGCATTCTATGGGGCATACAATGTCTGCCATGTTTTTAATGTATACATATATAAAAAAGGATGCGTACTCAAAAGCTCAAGGGATTGGACATCGTTCCGCCAAAATCGACGAGTGGTGAGTATGAGACACAACCAAATATGTACAAAATGCACCAGGTGTGTATTATTGTTGGAAAGCGTCAATCAGGAAAAACTACGGCATTAGTCTCTCTTTTGGAGCAAATGAAGTACGATAGGATACTTTTCGTGTCTCCCACAATGAAGAGTAATAAAGAAATTCTTTCGCGATTAAAGATTGACGAGAATGATATTTTCGAAGATTGTGATGACCCAACCGTCATAGACAAAATAAAAAAAATCGTAGAGGACGAAGCAAAAGATTTGGAAAGGTACAACGATGAGATGCGACGTTACAATAAATTGATGAAGGCGATTAGCACCGACCATATGCCAATTGACGAAGAGGATATGATTGCATTCTTCAACGATCGTGATTTTATGAAGCCTGTGCATCGTTACAATGGTCAGAAGCCACGCGTTGCTGTTGTTTTTGATGATTGCTTAGGAAGTGGTCTATATTCGCGTCCAAGGAAGCTAAACGCTTTATCTACTTATTCCAGACACATTGGACAACTTGCGGAAGGTGGAAGTATCGGAATAAGTTTATTCTTTCTCATTCAATCTTTCAAGGCACAAACGGGGGGTCTAAACAAGGTCATTCGTAACCAGTGTACATCCTTGATGCTTTTCAAAACAAAAGACAAGGGAGAGTTAATTGATGTATCGGAGAGTGTTGCAGGTGAAATAGATCAAAACACATTCATGGATGTGTATAATGAAGCGATACAGGATGGTGATCACCACCAGTTCCTCTCTATCGATCTACACCGCAAAAAAGGCCACCCCAGTATGTTTAGAAGACGTTTCTCTGAGTTTTTGATACCCGGACCTGAAAAAAAATAATGTGTGTATAAAGTAAAACAATGGCTGCGAGACTCGGTGTACTCAGTGATGTAGCAATCAAGCATCATTGTCCAGAATACTTTCCCCCCGATATCGGGGTGCAGAAAGCAATGCACCCATTACACCTCCAGACTAACATCTTCAAGGGAATCAAGATTCCCAAGGAAACGAATACACAGACGGAGTTTGCTCGTTTCCCAATCAACGATCTGCAGAATTTCGCGATGGTTGCGGCACCCGCACGAACACCAGAAGCGTTGATGCAGAGTATATACAATTACCGTAAGGAAATCGGTAGTACGAATGTTCCGTCTGATATCAAGGACGGGTATGTCATGTCTTTGAAGAGCACACATCTTCCGTTTATGGTGAAGAGACCTATGGAAGATGATATGACATCTAT
>Ga0181392_1000275_pt1 | contig 19129 bp, 22 predicted proteins | sample 15SPOviralmetaG_FD_130083 | JGI IMG/M metagenome (GOLD analysis project Ga0181392, IMG submission 130083) | Marine viral communities from the oligotrophic San Pedro Time Series (SPOT) site, San Pedro Channel, CA, USA - 15 SPOT_SRF_2010-09-15 | ecosystem: Environmental > Aquatic > Marine > Strait... | reverse complement strand
CTTTTGTAAAGCTCAGGTCGCAAGTTCAAATCTTGTCAGAGGCTCTCAATCCTCTATAGCTCAGTTGGTAGAGCAGGTGACTGTTAATCACCCTGTCCCTGGTTCGAGTCCAGGTGGAGGAGTTAGTAAAAAATATATTATGAATTACAATTATCCTCTGTACGCACCATATTGGAAGGTTGACCTCTTTCATAAATCATGGTATAGTACACTCAGTTCTCTTTTTAAGATGATCAATGTCAAAGACAACGAAGACGGTTCGTTCGTCATCGAATGGGATGAAAACGACGAAGCAGAAAGTATCTTCAACGACTGGACCAAAGAGGACTTCACAAACTTCCTCCGTTGGGCAGCAGAAGAAGAACTCAGTAAAGACACAGAAGAATCTGGAGAAAAATCTGGAGAAGATGGAAACTCCAAAGAAGCGACTCCGAAAGACTGGGAAGACTTCTGGCACGGTCCAGAAGCAAATAAAGGTAAAGGTAGTAAACTCTCGTAAAAAAGATTTGTTCCCTTGGGTCGAAACTTTTCCATACTTCATGCAAGACATGAGTGAGAATAAAAAGTGTTGGTTTACCTGTGAAGAACATGCTGAGAAGTATGTAAATAGATACAATTGTAATTACAAACTTTATTTTTATACTGGAAAATGACTAAGAAAACATTTAAGAGTAAAAAAGATGCTCAGTGGGAGTATGAAGAAACTCCTGAAGTACGTGCAGCAATTGCTCGTCTGCACAATGACATCCGTAAACGCAACTTAAAAGATGAAGATGATCGACTAGGTTATGACACAGGATCTAAGTAAGTATGAATTCAACGGTCTTGAACGTCTCCCTGCTAACATACTAAGATTGATTAGTGAGTTAGAAGGTTCATATCAACTCTGTAAATACATGGGGTTTGAAGAAGATATGAACACGCTTAATGACATGAAAAAGCCTTATTACAAACTTTATTTCAAAACGTTAAAAGAGCAAAAAAAATGAATGATTTGATCAACGAATACTGGACACGAACTCAAAAACCAGAAACTGAGGAGACTATTGATGTTGATTGGACTGCTGAATACAGCAGACAGAGAAAGGATCGTATGCACGATGCCATTGAAGATTATCTAAATGATGATAGAGTTGATGCACGAAGAGCATACGAAGAGATGCTATCTTGTATAGATAATACGATTCAATATCACAAATCAAGTCAGGAAAAGGCAGTTGAACTCAAAGAACTCATGCTCGGACACAGACCAATGGAGTCTCTCCATTCCTTCTCACTTGGAAGTTGAATGGGAATCATATACTGATGTGTGTGCATCTTTTGGTATAGAACCTAATAAACGAAGATTTTTGAGATACAACGAATTATTTCCGTATAAATAACCTTGTAGCAAATCGTGTGATTATTCGTGGGAACCAGAAAAATTTCTCAGTTGGATACAATCTCAGATGCAAATGTATCGGGAGAAGCAATTCTGCCCATTGTAGTATCTGACCCTTTGATTCCCAACCGAAAAGCAACCGTTAAACAACTCTTTAGAGGAGTATCGCAAGGCACAAAAGTAGAACCTGGTTTATCTTTTGACTTGGATCGAGATACTGGATTATACCAAAACGCATATGACCAACTTGGTTTAGGTTTTGGTGATGGTGGATTCTATATGTCTAGAATCGACAACGGTGGTGGTAGTACATCTCTTTATATTACAGCAACTGATGAAACTGCCAGTAACACGAATATTGTATTAGCACCAAAAGGAACTGGTGCTGTTCAAGTAACAGGTCAGTTTTTGATTGATGACCAATCTTTTGTTCTTTCTGATTCACAAGGTCCTAGGGCACGATTTGAAGTTAGTAATGTAGGTACTGGTACTAATACTAGAGTATTCACATTCCCTGCTATTACTTCTGGTAATGGCACAACTATTGTTGGTGATGATACCAATCAAACTTTAAGAAACAAATCAATTGTTATTGATGAAGATAATTTAAGTATCGTTGATGGGGACGATGTTGCAAAGTTCCAGTTATCATACTCCGATTCTATTGGTCAGACTCGTAGATACTTTCTGCCAGATGCTGGTATTTCTTCTGTTACGGTTGCAAACCCTCAGGGTTTAGATTCTACACTTCTTGACACTAAAACTACACAAGTCTCATTTAACAAAACATTTGTTGATGTTAAGTTTGTTCCTGATGATGCGGTAGATACAAAATATGCACAGATTAATACGTCAGCATTAACTGAAAATAGAACTATTACTCTTCCTGACCAGAGTTTGACTCTTGTAGGAACAGTTGCGAACCAAATTATTAAAAACAAGAACTATGAGGTTCTTGTTATTCAGGATCCTGCCGATAATACTAAGAAGATTACATTCCAAGTTAGTAACCAAACTACTCTTACTAATTCTACTGTAGTCTTTCCACCAACAAACACTCTAAATAGTGGCGGTGGAGATAATGTTCTCGTTACGGAACTTGCAGGTCAAGATCTTTCAAATAAAATTTTATTCGCCCCTGTCTTAAAAAATAGCGGTAATACTGCTGGTCAAGTAACAATTACTACTGATAATATTACTGGTCCTAGAGTAATTAGATTCCCTGATTCTAATGCAACTCTGTTATCTACTGATAACGTAACACTTGAGGATGTTAACTTTGGTGCTGGTATTGGCGCAAACAACCTCACAGGACAAACAAGACAACAACAATTCTTCTACTCTGGATTCTAATAACAATGGCTAAACAAGGACTTCTTGGACAAGTAAAACCAGCAGCGGGAACTAATACTGTATTATATTCTGCACCGATTGCTTCCTCGGCAAGTACGGTACTGAGTGTTGCTGCTCAAGGTTCTGCTGATTCATACGACATTGCTATTAAAGACCACGATCAAAATCTCACTCTTGACGCAAGTACCTATAAATTGCATCAGGGTGATGTTATTACTGGATATCGTTTTAATTTATCAACAAATATTCCAGTAACTTCTGCTCTACAATCAGGCAATACTCTTACATCTGAGGACGGTGAGAAGACTGCAATCTTTGAATCTTATTATCTCGAACCTTTTACTACAATCAATGTAAAAGAAATTGCTATTCGTTCAGTCGCAGTTACTAGTGTTGTAGGAACATTTTCTGTTGGTGAAACTATTAGTAAAGGTACTAGTCCAAATGATACCGTAGGAACTGTCTACGCTGTGCAGCAAGGTTCTGGATCTACGATTGTTTACATTGGACCTTCTACAATTAATGGTAGTGGTAGTGAGTTTACTGATGCTGATGCTTTAACTGCATCTGGTGGTGCTACTGGAGCAGTTGAAACGGGTGGTGTTGGAACTGCCGTTGATGAATATATTTTCTCTACTGATGCTGGTGTTACCTATAATATGTTCTTAGGTACTGACCTTACTGTATTTTCTGATAGAGTGTATCGTTTTGATACCTCTGACAGTAGCATGAGTGGTACAGATTTCAAACTTTCTATCACTGTTAATGGTGAGTGGGGTCCTGATAATACTGCTGGAACTTCTGATGATGGTACAGAGTTTACGACTGGAAAAACTACAAATGGTACTGCTGGTTCTGGTGGTGCATATGTTCAGTATGATTTCTCACAAGCAACTTTAACAGGTAATCTATATTTTTATGATGGTGATACAGGAACAGCAGCAAAGTCTGCTTATGGTGGTAGTGACAGACTGTTGGTAGTCAGCACTGACTTTGCATATAGTGCTATCTATGTTTATGACATTGATGGAACATGGGTAGATGCTACAGATACTTTCTTGGCAAACGGTGTTTCGTATACTGTTCAAACAAAAACTGCTGGTGCTTATGGTTATGTGAGAGATTTCACAGGAACTGCTTGTAAAGTTGTTAAGGGTCTTAACTCCGCAGACTTTACAACTTCTGATGTCTTCCAAGATTCACCTCTGTTGGCAACTGCTTCTCGTAGTTCTGTTGCTATTAGTTCAATTGCATTAGCAACAACAGCAGCAAGTGTTGAAATGTTCCTTAAAAAAGATAACGCGATTGCTTCGGATGTAAGCGAAGAAACTAAGTCATTAGTTCTTGGTCCAGGTGAAAGGGTTATCGTTGAAAGTAATGGTGGGCACTGCTCTTTCAATCTCGTTGGATTTGAAGATGCTTCTAGCGCATTCACTGTAAGGAACTTTGGCAGTATTGCTGCCGATGCTGCCAGTGGTGGTGGTAGCTAATAATAACCTCTAATAAATACTAATAAAGAAGAGTAAGAAATGTCTCTAACTAGACTTAAGAATATTATTACTTCGAGGACGGGACGTATCATTTACGTCAATCCCGATGATTTTGATGCTTCTGATGCTATCGATAACAGGGGAAACTCTGCATTGAGACCGTTCAAGTCTATTCAGAGAGCATTTCTAGAGGTTGCTAGATTTTCGTATCGAGTTGGTCTGTCAAACGATGAATTTGACGCCTTCTCGATCATGCTGTATCCAGCAGAATATATCATTGACAATCGTCCAGGTGAAGTATTATATACGAATGTTCCTCCTATTGATGAGAACTCCAACCTTGATTTAACATCACCAAACAATGTACTGTATAAGTACAACTCTGTTGAAGGTGGAGTTATCGTTCCCAGAGGTTGTTCTCTCGTAGGTACTGACCTTCGTCGTACAAAAATTATTCCCAAGTATATTCCATATCCTACAGTGTATGCTGCAAAGGGTATTAACACAGAAGATCAAGTACCTTCTAGAACAGCAATTTTTAAGGTAACTGGTGGTACATATTTCTGGCAGTTCTCGTTCTTTGATGGTGCTGAAGAAGGCGTATACTTCAAACCAGATAGTACAGAAACACTTTCTCCAAAGTTCTCTCATCATAGAATCACTTGCTTTGAGTTTGCAGATGGTCTGAACAACCTATCTACATTGATTACTAATGGTACAGTTCCTAACGCAGATTATACTGCCGTACCTAATATTCTTGAGAGAACTGACTTAGATATCTACTATCAGAAAGTATCGAAAGCATTTGCTACTATTCCTGATACATCTGGAGATCCTGCTAATGACCAGATTCAGGCAAGGGTAGAAGAAAATAGAATCGTTGGTCCTATTTCTGATGAATATAGAGTTCTGCAGATTACAAGAAATGGTCAAACAGCAACAGCAGTAACTGTTGATGAGTTTGATAACCCTAGAGACCATGGATTCTCTGTTGGTGTTAACATTAATGTTAGTGGTGTTACTGGATCGACTGGACCTTCGTCTGAGGTTGATGCTTCAACATTCAATGGTTCTTTTATTGTTACGTCAACACCAACAGGTAGCACATTCACATATCAGTTATCATCAGTACCAACAGGAAACGCTGTAGGTTCTAACATCACTGTTAAGACGGAGATTGATACTGTTGACTCTGCATCACCATATGCGTTTAACTTGTCACTGAGAAGTGTCTGGGGCATGAATGGTATGCACGCTGATGGTAGTAAGGCAACTGGTTTCAAATCAATGGTTGTTGCTCAGTTCACTGGTTTGAGTCTTCAAAAAGATGATAGAGCATTTGTAAGATATAATGCTTCTACTGGTAACTATGATGCAGCAGTTGCTGGTGATGGTGCTCACTTAGATGGTTTTGCTGAGTATCGTAAGGGTTGGGCACATGAGCACATTAAGTGTAGTAATGACTCATTCATCCAGGCAGTTTCGGTGTTTGCTGTTGGATATGGCACACACTTTACAGCACTCAGTGGTGCTGACATGTCGATTACTAACTCTAACAGTAACTTCGGAAACACTGCTCTAAGGTCTGCTGGATTCAAAGCAAAAGCATTCTCTAAAGATAAAGCAGGAGCAGTTACGCATGTTATTCCTCCCAAGGCATTGAATGTTATTTCAACAACTGCTACGGGTACATCTGGTGCATCTTCCATCACACTTACAAATGATGGTTCTATTAACGGTGTCATTCAAGGTATGACCGTCAATGGATCTAATATTGCACCTGGTGCAACGGTTGTCTCTTTCAATGTAAATACCAGAGTTATAACTTTATCTGCAACTAATACAGGTACAGTCAATAACAATATCATCTTTGGTGAAGAAACTTCAGTTAACTGGGTAAACGTTGATATTCAGCGTACAAAGGTAGTTAATGCTGCTCTTGCAGGTTCTGGTGGAACTCCTGGTAGTAGATTATATCTTTATGGTTACACGACAGAAGCATCACCACCAACAACAAAAGTACAGGGTTATGCTGTAGGTGCTCGCCAAGATGGTACTGGTGTTAATGCAGTTCCTGACAAGTTGAATATTCTTTTGGTTGCTAATGGTGCAGCGTCTGCGAGTGTTCAGTCAGCAAAAATTTCTCCATATGGTCCTGCTGTCTCTAGTATTGCTGCTGGTGTAGCAGGTTCACCTATCCAATATGATAGTGCCACATACACAATTAATGGTGTTGCTGGATCTGTTGGTGGATGGTATTTGAATGTTGATGCAACCGATAACGAAATTTATACAACGTTATCTACAAATACACAGTATAATAATGTTAACTTTACTCCTAGTGCATTCTTAAAGAGAATTCCTGACCCTCGTGATTTACAAGATAGAACCTATCGTGTTCGTCTTGTAATTGATAAGGATAAGACTAATCCTCTTCCTCGTGATCCCCTTAGCGGTTATGTTATGCAACCGCTGAATAGCGATACAACTAACTACAATCTCCAGAGAGCATTCTACATCTATGATATTGAGATTGTCCAAGCATTTGAACGAGGCGTTTCTGATGGAATCTTCTACCTTACCCTGCTTTGTGCATCTATTTCACCTTCAACTTCTAACTTTAACGACAGAAAGTTCTCTCAAAACGTCAACGAAGTCTATCCTACGTTTGACAGAGACAACCCTCTTGCTGACCCTGATGCTGCGATATCCGTCGCTGACAATGAAACTATAGGTCTAGTAAATTCAACTGATGGTGCATCACCTACACCTAATAAAGATCCTAAGAGATCAATTACCAAGGAAGGAGTTGAATTCTTACTGACTGATACAGGTTGGACACAACCAGGAACAACACCTAACTATGATAGTGTCAACAAGCGCCTTAGTAATATAGATCTTACTGCTCGTGCTGGTGATGAAGAAGTCAGAAAGATTAATATCCGACAGAATAATGATGGTACTGTTGCTCCTATCCCCGTTGAGTTTAGACGCCACTCAATTATGAGATCTGGTAACCATACCTTTGAATATCTTGGTTTCGGTCCTGGTAACTACTCAACTGCATTCCCTCAGACTCAAGTAGAGACGCTATCTACTGACCAGATTAAGTTCTCTCAGTCTATTAAAGAGGAAGCAGGTGTTGCATTCTACTCAGGTCTAAACTCCAATGGTGACTTGTTCATTGGTAACCAGATTATTAACCCTGTTACTGGACAGATTACTAATGAAGATATTGCACAACTGAATGTTATCGGTGAAGAGAATACAACGATTGAAACATTCTCTGAGTTGGTTCTTACTGATAAACTGACTGTTATTGGTGGTGCATCTAACCAGTTAGAATCAATCTTTGCTGGTCCTGTCACATTCCAAGGACTGACTACATTCACAAATAATATTCAAGCGAAGAAGATTTCTTATTACAACCAAGATGGTACTGTAATCAAGCAAACTTTACTTGCACCTGAAGATGCTAATGGTCAACCCAGTTTTGCTAATATCACAGGGTATACTACACCTGCTGATGGCGATCTTGTTTACAATATCAACTGGACTCCTGGTAAATCTTTAGGTTGGATCTACTATGGTGGTGTCTGGAAAGAGTTCGGTCTTACAGATACTGGAGATATTGATATTGCCACATTTAATAATGAGCAGCACATGGGTATTGGTACTGCTGCTGTTGCTGGATTTAGAGTTGGTGTCTTAGGTAATGCTAAAGTTGATGGAGACTTAGTTGTTACTGGTAGAGGTGGTGTTGGTGCTGATAAGTATATTACTAAAACATATACTGGAGATGGCACAACTCTTACATTTGCAGTTACTACCTATGGCGGTGGTATTCAGCACTCTGATGATTCTCTCTTAGTATCACTAAATGGTGTTGTACAGATTGCAGGTACAAACTACACTGTTGATTCTAACGGTGCTAATGTTGTGTTCAGTGCTGGTGATGCTCCATTATCTACTGATACTATTCACATTTTAGAACTGCCTATCTAAATAACTAAGGAGAAACTAGCACTGCCATGGCACTTTCAAAAATTAGTGGGAATCAGATTTCCACAACAACTCAAGCAATTATTAGCACGCTATCTTTTATTAACACTGATAGCGTCTTTAGATTGCCTTCGGGAACAACTGCACAGCAACCGACTGGTGTTTCTGTTGGTACTTTACGATTCAATACTGATTTAGATTCAGCAGAGATTTATAAAGCAGATGCTGGCACTGGCAGCGCAGGATGGGCACCTGTTGCAGGTGGTGGTCCTTCATTAGGTGAAAATAGTATTGTTAGAACTAATGCTAATACAATTTCAGAAAACTTAACTGTTGGTCCTTCAGCAGGTGGTGAGTTTGCAAATGGAATGTCGGCAGGTCCAATTACTATTGCAAACGGATTTACGGTTACTATTGAAAGTGGTGGAGCATGGAGTGTTAGATAATGGGAGTATTAAACGTTGGTAGTCTCCAAGGCAATTTTCCAAACTATCGAATTACATTAAGTAATGATAGTGAACTAGATATTGCTAGTCAGTTATTGCTGACTAATCAAACATATGTACCTCTTCCTGCAAATACTACTGATGGATTTGCATCAACTGCTGGTGGACCTAGAGGATATGTTAAAGGTCAATTGAGATATAATACTACTACTCAAAAACCAGAACTATATGATGGTGTTAACTGGATTGAGAAGGAATAGTAAATAATGAGTAAATTATCCGTAAGCGGTTTAAGTGGGATACCTGAGACTCTGAATCAGATAACAATTCCTGCTGGCAACATTTTAGATGTTGAAGGTCATGTATTTAATACAAGCACTACTGCATTTCAGTTACCTGCTGGTACTACCGCAGAACGACCTGCTAGTGCATCTGCTGGATATATGAGATGGAATACTTCTGATTTGAAGATTGAGATTTATAATGGATCGAGTTGGACTCAATATACAACCTCAAGTGGTGGTGGGTCAGTATCTAACTTAGGTAAAAGTTCTGCAACTGCTGCAACTTCTGCTGCTGCTATTCGTGCTGTAAATCCTGGAGCACCTGATGGTGTTTATTGGATAAATCATGGTAGTGGTGCATATCAAACGTATTGTTTGATGGACGCAGGAGGATTTATGTTGGTAGGTAAAATACCTGAGTCTCCTGGCGATACTAGCAATCCTTGGTCATATAGTGGTGCTAGATGGTCACAGCAATCTACTACTAACGAGTCAGAATGCCAAAATATCAATGGTGGAGATGCCTTAAATAGAGGGTATTATGGTTATACTTTGACTGAAGGTTTTATCTTTGCGATGGGTGACTATCGTAACTGGTTATATCCTAAATCAATTCCTAGAACAGGTGTTACTGCTAGAAATGCCTTTATTGGAGGACAAACTAACATATCTTCAGTCGATAGAGAAAACTTTTTGAGTTGGATTGGTAACACTGGTATCAGTAGAAACGAATGGGATAATCAACCCTATTGTAATAGAATTGGTTTTAATCGAACTGATTCTAGTGCTACAGGTATGAGATTTGGTATTACTATGAACAATGAAAACGAGTGTAATTCTAATGACTCATCAATTGGATTTGGAGTTTATACAAATAATCAAAATACTAGTGGTGATAGAAATGCTGCTGCTGGCGGATTCCGTTGGAATGGCACTGTTCGCTATCCAAAAAATGGTTGGATTTTTGTAAAATAAGGAGAACTATGAGCACTATTAGAGTAGACGAACTTAGAGCATTATCAGATAATGATTTTTCTATCAATGTAAGTCCCAATGATAACTTTGAAATTCAAGGAACTATTGAGTTTGACTCTGGTGCATCTTTTTCTGTACCTGTAGGAACATCTGCTGAAAGACCAACATCACCTATAGGAGGTATGTTGCGATATAATTCTACACTTGAACGTCTTGAGTTTTATGATGGAACCGTTTGGCAGAACTTTATTGGTTCTAGTGCTGCACCAAACGGATCTACTGAAGCACTTGCAGTTGAATCAGTGCAAGCATTATATGATGCTGGACAAGTAACAGATGGATCATATTGGATTAACTTTGATGGTACTGCTAGGCAATATTTTGTACCATTGAATAGTCATCCATACTATATTCTGGTTGGTAACTGGGGTGGTGGTGCTGATAAGTTTTTGCAAAATGCTAGTGCATTAAGTGGCAATCAACTTAATAATCAAGGTGATACCACTCCTACAGGGAACTGGGCAAATAATGGTACTTATGGATATTATAGAAATACAGGTGGGAGTGACTTTAAGTACGCTACAATGGATGTTCGAGGCATACAATATCGTTATGTGAAGATGAAATTCAATCTTTACAACTATTATTCAAATGATGGTGTTACTGCTAGAAACTTTTTAGGTATTAGTTCTAATGTTGGTGATGGCGTAACAATTATGAGAGATAATAGTTCTGAAGGGGATGCCCAACATGTTTTTACATATTATTCTGCTATCTCCAATAATGACAGCAATGGTTGCCCTTCTGCAACTCCAACATTTCCCTCACATGTACGGGTAGGAACTAATCCTGGTGCATTTATGGGTACTAGGTTCTGCTGTTTTTCTAGGGAAGGTAGTAGTTATGGTACAGAATATGTTAGAAACTTTACTCCATACGCTGGAGATAGTAGTGGTGGCACTGTACCTAATGCCTTTACTGGTGATGCTTGGTATGAAATGGACTTAGGTCAAACCCATCCTCAAAACTTACATTGTGTCATTCATTCAGACCAAGATTCTAGTAATGAAGACACATATATAAAACGAGGAGTTGTGCTCGTTCGTCCTGCATAAATAATACGAAGGAAACAGAACCGTAATGTCTCAATTAAATGTTGACAGATTAATATCCTTAGGTGGAGGTGGTGGTACTGCCTACATTCAATTAGAGTCTAGTGGTAACTTTAATTTTGACACTGGCACTTTATACATTGATAGTGCAAATAATGAGGTGGGGATTGGTACTACTACACCAAGAGCATCTTTAGATATTGCTACTACTGATGGCATCATTGTACCTGTAGGAACAACTGCTCAAAGACCAGGATCACCCGTTGAAGGTTTATTTAGATATAACTCAACAGACCGAACTTTTGAAGGGTATTCTTTCAATGAAGGTACTAATGCTGTAGAATGGGGACCAATTGCTGGTGCTGGTGGCGGAACACCTAATCAATCTACAGATAGATATAGTTTTGATTATTCTAAGGGTGCCGTACTAAAATCAGACGGAACTAATGCTTATTGGGAAATTGCTGGTCAGGCAACTGAATGGAGCATGGCAAGAATTTGGACGCATGGATATGTTGGTGGAGGTTATCAAAGTGGTAGTCCCTGGAATAATGTAAACCGTACTGTTCATTCTACAGACACATCTACAAACCTTGGTAATACTTTAGATAGATCTGGTGCTTACATGGCAGGGTCATTCTCAGATAATCGTCACTGGTTCCACTCAATGGAGAACACTTATAGAGGTTCTTCTAACTATACATCTGGATTCAGTATGACCTCTGAGTCAGGTATTACTCACCAGAGTTCCTGGGATATGACTGTTAGTAGAGGATCTATGGGTTCATTCCAAGATTATGAATTCCAAGGAGGTTATTCATATTTAATTGGTGGTGGTAATGCTAGAACTGATGCGATGAATCTCAAAACTGAGGTTATGAGAACATCAGGATTTCCTCCTAATCATGCTGATGGAGGTGAGGATCCTACATGGGGTGGTAACGCAAGATTGAAGGGTTGGTATAAGAGATCTGGTACTCGTCAAGCATTAATTTGGAATACAGAATCTTGGCAAAACTGGACACAAGGACCAGGTGGTGATGGGTGGAAAAAGATTTTAGGCACAATGTTAGGTCACATGTATGTGGGCACTGGCAATAATGCTCAGAATGGTAACCAGAGAGTTGATGATTCTAGTGGCGTTCAAGTAGGAGGTTTGAACTTTGGTAACATGGGAGAGGAAAACTTCCAGATTGGTATGAGAAAAGGTTATTGCTTAGGTAACTACAATGGTTCTCAGAACAATAATACTTTTAAAGTGAACTATGCTACTGATGCATATAATAACCTCGGAGGTTCTTCACCTCCATCAGGTCATGGTGGCATGAGTTCTGCTCACTGTTCATCTGCATCTGCTATTTCGGGTGTTGATGATGCTGGTGCGACACAGTATGATTACGGTACAAATATTCCTAACTACTAATGAATAATCAAAACGACGTTATTGTCATCGACTTAGAAAAGTTTCCTCATCTGGATAATTGGGGAACAAAACTTGGTGGTCATCTTGGATTGGAATATTTTTACTTAGAAGATGAGTATTTTGATTATATTCCTCAGTATGTAAACTATCTGCGTTTTTCTTCAAAGGAAGGAACCTTGGGTTCAAAGTATTGGGGTGAAGCGAGGAGTGCAAGATCCGAATATGGTGAAAGTGAAGAAGGAACGACACAAAAAGATAAGGTCAGTGTTGATAATGAATTAATCAGAACATACACTATTCCTTTTATGAAGAGTGTGATTCGTCTTAAAGTACAAGAAATTTTTGAAAAAAGATATAACGAACTACGCACTAAATATAGTGTATTGGAGGATGCAACCTGGCAAGACCAGTTATCAGAATCCAAGACATATCTTGAAGATGAAACTACTGCTGTCACATTGATCAATAGATTAGCAGAGATTAGAGGGTTGACAATCAAAGAGTTTGCTACTATAGTGGTAGAGAAACAAACTGATTGGAAAACAAAGTTACATGATCTTGCTGTGCAAGAACAAACTATCCTTATTAAAATCAAAGAGTGCTTTAACGTTGCTGATGCAAATGTTTTTCTTGAAGATTACTTCGGCATTGAAATGTCAAGTCAACAATGTTTAGAATTTAATAGATGTGAAAAAAATGATGAAACAGGACTCATTACAAGAAAAGAACCCTTCAAATACGGACTCAGGTTCTAATGAACTGAATCTTCCTATTAGTAAAACATTGGAAGATTTAAAAAATATTTCTCCTTGGGAAGTTGAAACTCCTGATGTTGCATTAATGCAATGGGCAGATCAAATTCCATTTGGACAAAGTGAATTTCAAAATCGTTATTATGTAATCAATTCACAAATAACTCCATGGAGACAATTGCGTCAAGCAATTATGGAGTTACAAGCAAGAACAAATAGTCTACAAAAGATTACAGTACAGTATAGACGTAATCTTAATGACATGGCGCGTCTTAAAAGTGAGATTGAAGCAGAAGAAGATGAGTATTCAAAAACTGATCTTGAGTGCCAACTAGAAATCTGTAGACTTGATACACAAGTATGGATGAATAAAATCCGTCAGTGTAAAGAAGAGATTGAAGGTATTGTGCGTATCATCAAAGAACGCACTGATAGTGAAGATTTAGATTCTGTCATTGCAACGTTTGAAGACCCTGCTATTGTTGACGCAGAAGAGCATAAGTATTGGATTGCTCGTATGGCAAAGCAATGTGCTATCGATTTATTAACTACTGGTAGAGTTCAATCAGGTAACTTAGAAAGTATGTTGATGATGAAACCTGAAGACCAAGCAGCAATTACTGATCTTGCTCTTACATACTCTACTGCAATGAATCATTCCATTGGAAAGTTCAAAGAGATTGCAGAAAATAAAGTAGAAAATATGCTGTCAGGTCGTGGACCTGAAATGTTTGACACCTCTGGAATATTCACTGATTATGCAATCAACAACATCGCAAACCGCAGTCTTCAGTCTTCCGATCAACCCGAAACTTGATCCAGAGTATATTGGGGAGAGTCTCATTCCTTTCCTCAATAAGCATAAGCATTTAATTTACGATTTATATTTTACATCTAGGATGCCTCCATTCGTACAAGATGCGATGGGGGATGTTTTTCGTACAACAAAGAATGCTCAGGGTGCTGCAAAGAACTCACTTTATATTATGCAGGAGACGGGTATTCCTCTGTCTGCTACATTCAATAATATATGGGTAAGACCTGACCAAAAGAACTTAAATCTATGGATTGAGAACTTTAAGTTTCTATATGATGCTGGAGTTAAAACTGTTACTCTTCCTCATACATCTTGGGTGATGACAGGACAAATCCAGAAAGAATATCCTGACCTAAAGATTAAGAATACTATTCTTCGTGAGGTAGTCAAACCCAACGAGATTGTTACTCTTGCTAGTGCTGGATTTCATTATATTAATTTGGATCGTGATATTATGAGGGACCAAGATGCCTTGGTTCGTATCATGGATGCAAAGAAGTATTGTGCAGAGAAAGGAACTCCTGTAGAGTTTTCATTGTTAGCTAATGAGCATTGTTGGGGTGGTTGTCCTATCATGCCAGAGCATTATCAATACAACAGTACACGTCAGGGCACAGAACCTCAGTATTTTAACAGTGAGATCAGTCGCATTTCATGTTCACGATGGGATGAATATGATTCTGCAACAGAACTTAAGCGTGCTAATATACCGCCCTGGAGAGACGATTGGCAATGGTTTCTAGATAATGGCATAGATGTCTTTAAACTGCACGGCAGAGAGGATGCTATGCGTCTTAGAGAGTCTATGGATATCATCGAACGATGGGAGAATGGCGATGAGATGATGTTTCCTGACTTTGATAAGTATATGCAGGATGTTGATATGCCTGATGCACCTATTAACATCTGGAGACAGAAGATTAAGACATGTAAGTTTGACTGTTGGGATTGCAACTATTGTGAGTCTGTGATACAATCTAAATTAAAGAAGCAAAATCGTACAATGAATCCTCTTGTAGAAAGAGTTACTCGTGCCATCGATGGTGCAGTTGATAACAACTCTAGATTTAATCCTACTGACTATGATATTGTTGGTTTATCCTCTAATAAAGTAAGACATTTCCTCAACAATCTTCTTAGTGAGCGTGGCACAGTATATGCTGACGTTGGTTGTTACATGGGTAGTACACTATTTGCTGCTATCATGGGTAATAGTGCTGTAAAAGCATATGCTATCGATGATTTTTCAGACTCTACAGTGAAACCAATGCGTAAGGAACTTCAAGAAGATTTTGAGGTTGATAATCCTGCTGAGGTGTTTGTACAAAACTATGAGAAGTGGCAGAATCCAAATGTTGCCGTTGGTTTAGTTGTTAAACCTATCTCTCAGGTAGTATTCAATCCAGAGTATCCTCCTCAGGTTCTATTCTATGATGCTGAGAATGATCCTAAACGTATGCAACCAAATCTAGAATATCTTCACAATCAATGTGCTGATTCTTATATTCTTGTTGTTGATGATGCAAACTTTGAAGGAGTTGTATCATGTACTGATGAGTTCTTAAGTGATAAGAATGTTATTTACAAGAGATTGATTACAACTGAGACACCTGAAGATGCTAACGATTGGTGGAATGGACTGTATATTATAGTGATTGAAAAGTAATGGAAATTATTGATAACTTCTTAGTTAACTCTGAGTTTGGGCATATTAAACAATCCCTGTTAGGTTCATTCTTCCCTTGGAATATCTCTAAGATTGTTGATGATACTAGCAATAATTATAATAGAAATGTGCAAATGGTTCATATGTTTTATGAACGACATGCTCCAGTTGATGATAGTATTGGGTTACTATATCCTATACTTCAGAAACTACAACCATGTTCATTGTTGAAGATAAAAGCAAACTTTTTGGTTGGTGTAGATAATATTGTTGAACATGGTTTTCATAATGACATTCTAGATGCTGAAGATCGTCCATATCTAAAGACATCTATTTTTTACATGAACACCTGTAACGGTTACACATTATTTGAAGATGGTACTAAAGTTGAATCAGTAGCAAATAGGATAGTAACATTTCCCAATAGTATGAAGCACACAGGAACAACTACAACTGATTCAGAATACAGGATGGTAATTAACTTTAACTACGTTTAGAATATAAATACCTTGGAGAAGTCCAAGGTTTTTTTATATGTCACAGTTAAATGTTGGGACTCTGAATGTAGGCACTACGCAATTTTCTGGAGACAACACTACTCTAAGCACAGCACCTGCAACGTCTCTCACTGAGTTTATGTCAGGAACTCCTGCTGCCAATCAAGTAGTTATGTGGGATGGATCCAACTGGGTTCCTGCTGCTATGGGCGGAAGATTCTTGGGTATGAATGTATATACCTCACAGGATGGTACTGCTACTAGTGTTGCATCAACAGGAGGAAGTGGAACTTGGACAAAACCTACTGGATGTAATAATGTTCTAGTATATGTCACTGGCGGTGGTGGTGGTGCAAGAGTTAATGATAATAACTACCGTGGCGCTGGTGGTGGCGGTGGCGCTACTGCTATTAAATATATCGACGTATCTGCTGTTACATCTGTAACTGCAACATATGGTGCAGGTGGTGCATATGCTAGAAATGGTAGTCGTGGAAGTGCTGGCGGAACTAGTTCTTTTGGTTCTTATTGTACTGCTACAGGTGGTCAGGGAGGTTATACTGACAACCCCTATGAAGGTGGAAGAGGTGGAGATGCTAGCGGTGGTGATATAAACATCCCTGGTGGTGGCGGTGAAATGTCACACGGTAGTAGTAGAGAAGGAGCATCTGGTTCTAGTTTTTGGTTTAAGGCAGGATCAAACCATCATAACAGTAGTGATGGTGCAAAAAACACACATGGTCAGTGGGGTTCTGGTGGAGGTTATGGTTATTATTCACAGAATGGTGACGCACATAACAATGGTTATGGTGGCGCAGGTGTCGTAATCGTATACAATTATTCTTAATAACAATGAAAGCATTAGTACATTCAACAGCAGGAACAGTTACCGACATCGTAGCAGATGATGCTACATTTGAGGTTCATGAGAGTTTTTTGTGGAAAGATATGATTGCTGATTATGATTCGGCAACTGATACTCCAACAGAATATTCTTACGACTCAGCAACTGATACTATTTCAAGGAAAGTATATGAAACTCCATCATATGACTTACAAAGACAAATGGCATACGATTCTATCCAACAGCAATTAGATAGTCTTTGGCATGATGTTGATAATGGTAAGTTTGGTGAGGATGCAAAAACAGGCGGATGGTATAATTCGCTACGAAGCACAAAAAATGCTTATCCAAAACCTTGACACTGAATCTAGTGGCACAAGAGGGGTTGCGACCCCTCTTTTTTTATGCTATATTGCATAGGTAAACAAATGACAGGATCATGCCTCAATTCACTCTCATCTGCACCGATGAAGATTCGACGGTAACAACTAAAGAATTTGAAGCAACTATCCTAGAAGATGTTGTAGACAAGACAGAAGACTTTCTGAAGGGTGTTGGTTATTGCTTTGAAGAGTTGCGTACTCAAGTATATCCTCTTCCAGAACTTGATGAAATTCGCTCTATTTACAAGGATGTAGACTGATACATATTAATGTAATTTATTGTTGATTACTTCATTACAATGGGTAAAACTTTTCGGCGTGGCGGAAGCGAGCGAGGGTACTATTCTCCTGGCAAATCTATCCGTGATAAACGAGCAAAAGGCGGCACTAATCGTTCACCAAGATCAGAAGAAAATTATGACGATTTCCAAATCAAAGGAAACAAAAAAGGAAAAAAGTTCAACCCCGAACTTGACAATGACACTGGATGGTATTGAAACTGACTTGGAAGAATTAGTATTTGATGATTACTCTGAGATAGATTACGACCTTGACTTCACCGTACAGTATTAATTTCATGGACTTTGATAAAGAATCACAAGACATTAAGTTCAACCGAGGACTTGATTTGTTCATGGAATCTGTCCTTAAACCAGACAGTAAATTGCGTGAGTGTGCTCACAACCAAAAATGTTACACCGAACTGATGTATGTCCGTTCCTATGTTCTTGACTATCTAAAAACTCTAAGACGAGACGACTAATGCAATTTCTACACTCACCAATCCTTGACAGGGATGAGAAGATGGTATTAAAAGATGCGTTGATTTTGTATGTTTCTGACATGCAAAAACGGTACTACGCTGATGGTGTGATTCCTGAAGATGCTTATCTAAGTAAGATGGAACGGGTGAAAGAAATTGTTGAAATTTTACATTTAAGTGAGTTATATCGCCAATGAGTATTGAAATGTTCTGTCCCCAATGGTATTACATTGGGACAGTTTCTGATGAGAAGCAAACATCTATCAAAGATTTGTTTGCTGAGTTCTTATCAATTGAGGACAACTTCACACAACCAAATGAGTGGAACTGTACTGTAAAAAGTTCATACAATAATCCAAGAAACAATACTGCTCCTTGGACAGATTTTCTGTCACTAGTAAGTGAGCAGATTGATGAGTTTATGAATGAACTATCTCCAGTTGTTGACATATCGTTAATACCTAAAGAAGCATGGGTTAATAAGTATCCAAAAGGAGGGTTTCAAGAGTATCACGATCACTCTGTACCTAATTGTAACTTAAGTATGGTTTATTTCTTTAGAGAATTTGACGATACTGTCTTTAGGTTCTATAATAATGAAGATTCTAAATATAAAGCATCAGGACTAAAGCAGTTGTTTACTATTCCTAGTGCAAATGCAATTATTCCCAAAGCGAATCAGGGTGATATTATGATTTTCCCATCATTCTATCCCCACTATGTGTGTCCCAATGGCAATGATGAAGAAAGGATTACATTTTCTGCTAACTTCCTTGTGACACCTCAAGAACCTGCACAGGGTTCCCCCCAAACTCCCTAATCTATGCAATACTAATAATGTTGGAAAAAGAAATCCGCCTATTGAACAAAGTCATCAAGAAAGGCGAAAGTGGAGAAGTCAGGTATTCTGATGAAGAACTACGCAAACTTAAGACAAAACG
>Ga0181392_1000274_pt1 | contig 19173 bp, 28 predicted proteins | sample 15SPOviralmetaG_FD_130083 | JGI IMG/M metagenome (GOLD analysis project Ga0181392, IMG submission 130083) | Marine viral communities from the oligotrophic San Pedro Time Series (SPOT) site, San Pedro Channel, CA, USA - 15 SPOT_SRF_2010-09-15 | ecosystem: Environmental > Aquatic > Marine > Strait... | reverse complement strand
TGGTGCTACACTGAGGAGGTGGCTGTTGCGGATGCCATACTCACCAATGTCATTGCGTATGTCGCCCGGTAGTGTCTCAGCAAAGCCGCTGTCTAGGAACTTGTGGCTATACCGTGGGAATGGACCCTTCTCTTTGGCCAGATCAATAGACGCACGGTAGCAACCGTCACGGATGGTACGCATGATCTCTTCCATGGTGTCCATGAACTCAGGTGAGCCATACGGAAAGCCCAGCGCCTCAATGGCATTAGCTACACCAGTGACACCCAGCCCCATGCGGCGCTTGTCTTTGGCTTCCTTCTCCTGCGCTGGCAGTGGGTAGACTGCACGGTCCACCACGTTATCCATGGCACGGACTACATGCGGGATGTCAGCCTTGAGCTTCTCATAGTCAAAAGTTGCCTTGTCGCCACTTTGGATGCCGTTGTGCTTGACGTACTTTACGAGATTAAAGCTACCAAGGAGACATGCGCCATTGGGTGGCAGCGGCTGTTCACCACAGGGGTTGGTGGCTGCAATGGTCTCACAATAGTGCAGGTTGTTCTTCTTGTTAATACGGTCGATGAAGAGGATGCCGGGTTCTGCCCAGTCCCAAGTCGAGCGCAAGATGTCATCCCATAGTGCTGTAGCACTCACAGTACGATAGACCTGCCCCTCGAACACCAAGTCAAAGTCTGCGTCATCCTTGACTGCCTGCATGAACTCATCGGTCACACCCACACTCATGTTGAACTGTGTAAGCTCAGTGCTGTTGTTCTTAGCTCGAATGAATGTCTCGATGTCGGGGTGGTCCACACGCAGCACGGCCATCTGTGCTCCACGCCTGTGACCTGCTGAGGCAATAGTCTTACACACAGCATCAAAGATGCCCATGAAACTCATAGGGCCTGAGCTTTTACTGTCGAGGGAGCGGATGAGGGAGCCATGTGGACGCAGGGTGCTGAAGTCATACCCAATGCCACCACCTAGCTGCATGGTCTTTGCTGCGTTTGCTGCTGCTTCCATGATGCCGTTCATACTGTCTTCGATAGTCATAGACACAAAGCAGTTGTAGGGTGTCACTCGCCGGGGAGCACCCATAGCACTCTGGACACGCCCAGCTGGTAGGAAGCGCATGTTGTATAGGATGCCACGGAAGGCCTCGAAGTGTTCCTCTCCATCTTTAAGTGCATCAGCTACGCGGGTCATTGCCTCCTTGAAGGTCTCGCCCACTGAGCGGTATTTCATCTTGTGGATCTCCTCTGAGATACCAATAGATGGCCCATAGATAGCTGTGCTGTTCATCATGTTCATAGTTCGTTTCCCTCAAGTTGATTTATACGCATCTCGCAGTAGCGGATGGCTTTCTTTAGATCGGTGATTTCTGATTGTTCTGCGGTCTGATTGGGGTAGGCTTTAGACCCGGCTCTGACTGCATATTTGACTATGTTGCCTATGTGGAACGGCAGCTTGTTAGTCATGATAAAGGTGATTGGTTCAATAGCGTACTGTGTGTAATGTTTAGGCTTCACAACGATGTCATCAGTTTCCATCAGCTAACATCCTCCCGATAATTTCACGGTCAGACACAATGTATATCTTAGAGCCAGCAGCTCCTCCGTTGTGCTCTGACACTTCAGTGATTGCCCCAGCAGCGACTAGCTTCCTAGCCATGTGGTAAACACAGTGAGCACCGTTGTTCTCAAGTAGTGTTTTGAGGTCAAACTCACGGCCATAGGTGTAGTCGTAGAACCACCGAAGCATAGCGCGTCTTGCGCTCTTCTTGAGTGGCTTTTTGACTGTAGCCCAGTCGCCAGTTCTCTTGTCTGCAAGCGACAAATACGAGCGGTCTATTAGGCTCTCATGGCGGAGCATGGCTTGCCCCAGCATGAACTCCTGTTCATCGTTAAGTTTACATTTGAATGCGACACTCATGTTCATCTTTTTGGCTCCCACAGTTTGACTGCCCCTGCTTCATCATCCCAGTCCGTGTGGCGTAGGATTCGAGCAAGCCGCGCTTGGGTCAGCGCGTAGTCGGCATCTAGTTTCTGCTTTTGGTAGGCGGCGACCACAGCATTCCATGTCGGGTGTGTGCCCAGCGCCTTTGCTGCTGTCTTTGGACCCATGGTAGGACACCCGGCATAGCCATCAGTTGGGTCTCCAGTGAGGGTCTGTGTGAGGAAGTAACTGTCAGCCTCAGTTTGACTGATAGTCATCCTCTCATTGCTCTGAGGCCTGTAGAGCTTGCCGGGGATACTCTTCATGTCCTTATCGTCACTAACGATGATTGCCTTAGTGCCGGGGATAGACCCCATGATGCCCATGACATCATCAGCCTCTAGCTCATCGACTAACACATAGTCCCAAGTCTCTTTGACCCACTCGATCATAGCTGAGTAGCCCACAGGCTTGCGTGTCTTCTTACGAGCGGCCTTGTAGGTTGGCTCTACTCCCCGGCGAAAGTTCTTAGAGCCTGAGAGTGTGATGACTACATCGTCTGCACTCAGTGCCTGCTTGAACCCATCGACCATGGAGTTGAACACACGCTTTGCTGCTGACAGGTCAGTCGATAGTGACCAGATATCATCACCCCAGTCTGTCTCTTCTTCCACAGAGGTGGCAGCTCTAAAGAGGTACAGGTCGCCATCAATTAGCAGGGTGGGTTGGCTGTAGGATTTCTTTAAGTACGTCATCTATGTCTGCCTTCACTTCCATTCCGATTTCTGTGATGCACCATCTGCGCCCCCAGCTATCGGTATCTACTTTTGTTGTGATGAAGCCCTCAGAGGCCGCTATGGCTATGTGCAATGCCCCGTCACGAGCGAAGTCAGACTTCACGGTGAAAGGGTTGCGCCATGCGCGGTCTAGGACGATGTAGAGAGACACAAGGTTCTCTATGTACTCATCAATTTCAGTGGGTCTCAAACCAAGTTCTTCCCAAGGAATGCTCTGCGGCGATGGGGATCTTAAGGTTGAGAGTGCGGCCTGCTTCTTCCGCCATTCGTCTAGCGATATTACCGACATTTTCTGCTGTAGCCTCGTTCTTACAGGCAACTTGGATTTCGTCGTGTATCCAGCCCACTATGTAGGCATCGTCGCCATGCTGTTTCTTGATTTCGTCATAGGTGAGGAGCACCCACCACTTACTGACTAGGCTCCCACAACTCTGTAGTAGCTGAGAGAGACACCTGTGCTCTGACCTGATCTTGAGCTTTCGACCATCACAGGTCTTGATGTACCCACGAGCATAGGCTGCTTTGAGGTTCTTCTTCAGTGTGGCAAACGCTGGCACAGACTTAAAGAACTGCTCTTTAAGCTGTTTACCTTTGGCTCTGCCCCCATCCGTAATCTCACCTATACGAATGTCGCCGCCGCCATACATTGTTGCATCGTTGTGTTCGACTGGGTTCGTTACTCCCAGCCCGTTCTCTTATGAACTGCTATATGTCGCCATATAGACCAGACTATATCTTCACCCTCTTTCGAGGGGCTGTGCGCTTCCACTCACTTGAGTGTACTCCCTTACGGGATAGTCGTTGCACCTTCCAGATAATCAATCGCTGCCCTCAATGTTTGTGTACTATCTTGCATTAAGCCTAAAGCTCTATTGCAGTTATGACAGAGTAGACCACGCACAGCCCCAGTTATGTGGCAATGATCGACTACAAGTTTCATTGAGTGGTGTTTAGCCATTACGAAGCCCTCTCCATTACATAACTTACAGCAATGGTTTTGGTCTTCGAGCATAGCTTCATAATCAGACACACCGATATTGTAACAACGCTGAAGGTAATTCTCACTTTGACCGCGAGTAGAACAAACGTCACTACAGTGTAGGTGTGATGGGGCTAGGGGAGAAAAGTTATTGCCACAAATCTTACACGGCTTATCTTTAAAGAACCCTTGAGGGTACTTATCAGGACGCGCTGTGAATTTATCTGATGTTGGATTGGTTCTTGTGTACATGAGCACCTTCCTTTCGGAGGGCGCGATGTCTTATCTAGCTTGGCTCAGGATTGTCTTCGAGAGAGTTTCCCTGAGTTCACACAGTTTTAATCGAGAGGTTGCCCTCAAGTCATCCCATTGAGATGAATGTTTTCGCTTGGTCTCGCGTAGCAAGACCTGCTGCCTGTTGATTGTATGTGTGGATGTCACCTTCGAGTATCTGCTTGGCATACTCACCGCCATCGTATGGGTGAAGATAAGAGGCGAGTCCTCTCAATTCGATTCCAGATAAATCAGAGCCACAGAGCACCCAGCCCTCTGGCACACCAAAGAGACTGCGGCACTCTTTGCCATATGGAGACCGTGCGCTGGGCACCTGTGCCAAATTTGGCGAGGAGTGCGCCGCTCTGGTGCTGGTAGTGGCCAAAGGATCGATGCGATGTCTAATGCGTCCATCTGCATCCACCTTCTTGAGCCATGCACCATTGCCTTCTGCTAACATGCCGATCCGCTTTTGGATCAGCTTAAAGTCAGCAAGACGCTTGGCCTCTGGGTACGGAAGTTTTACCAGCACATTCTCATCGATCTTAGCTTGGCCGTTAGGAGTAAACTCCTTGGGCTTCCACTTGTACTTATCGACTAGGCAGCGCTGGATGTGGGGGTTGCTGTTGGGGTTGAAGTAGATGGTCTTCTTTTTGACGAACACCTCCCCCGCCTTGTAGCCCAGTGTCTTGTTGTCCCTTTTTGGCAAGAAGTCCTCTGTGACCTCCCACGCTGGGAACAAGTCCTTTAGATCTTCTTCGATGACATGACGCTTCTGTGCTAGCTCTGCGTACAGTTCACCCGCTGCCTTCTGGTCAAAGGTCCACCCGTTCTGACCGATCTCATGACAGATAGAAGCCATGCGGTGTTCGAGGTAGATTGCTTGCTCTGAAGGCTCTGTCTTCATCAGGCTCTTGTACAATGTAGAAGTCGTTTGAGTGTCTTGGATGCAGTAGGTGAACATCGCTTCACTGAAGGCATCCCAGCCGCCCTCATAGTCATCCTTGAAGTCGCCTAGACGCATACCCCAAGCCTTGAGACTATGCCGACCCCAGAACTTCTTTGGGAACTTCTCTGCACTCCAGTTGCGCTCTGCATCATCGTTGAAGAGTTCGTGGTGTATCATTTTACTGAGGATCAGGGTGTCTGTGATTTTACCTTTGATCTCGAAGTCTGGATACACGATCTGTAGGGCAGGGTAGTCGTATAACACAAAGTTGTGGCCTATGACCTCATCAGCTGTCGATAAGAGGTTGAGGCCTTCTTGTATCTCGTGCGGCCTAAAGGCTCTGACTTCATCAGTGTCGGGGCACCGAAGTACAATGCACCATACCTTGCTTATGGTGTCCAACAGACCGTTGGACTCTATGTCTGCTATCCATCTCATCGGTCATCACCCGATCCACCAATCTTACCACGAGCCGCTCTGCTTTCGAGCTTCTCTAGGTTCATGTTGGCAACTTCATTGAGGCTAATGTTGAGGTCTTTGGCCAGCATGGCGCAGTACCAGAGCACATCACCAATCTCATCAGCTATGGCAACTCTGTCAGCCCCCGGTAGATCACCAATCTCACTGAAGGTAATGTCCTTGTCTCTGATGAGCTTCTTAATCTTACCCAAGACCTCACCAGCTTCATTGGATAGGCCCAGCGCCGGGTAGATTACTTTCCAGCGGTAGATGCCAGTCTTGGATGCCTCAGCCTGATACGCATTCATTGATAGATTGTTGCTCATGTTCTCACCTTCCAAATTGTCTGAACGTAGCCTGCGGATGCCTTGCGTTTGCCTGCTGCTTCAGCGAGGCCCAGCTTTACGAGGCGGGGGATGTACTGCATGGCCGAGTGGCCGCTTCGGAAACTCATGCGATCCACCAGCTCATCTCTGGTGAGGCCAGTGTGCTTGGCCCCTAGTAAGATGGCGTAGACTTGCAGTTCGAGGTGGGTGAGATCTGAGAGCCTGCACGGCTCTAGTTCTACTGTGTCAAATTTGAATGACTTTTGGTCAGCCATGGCTGTTGTTCCTTTGTATTCAGTTGTCATTGGGAAAGGCTGTCAAAAACCCAACTAGCAAAAACTTTTGTGCGGGTTGGGATTTAGCTTCTGCCAGTTAGAAGGGCACATCATCGTAGACTGTGCGAAGTCTTCCGCTATCGCGGTTATACTGGAGCTGGTCAGCTGGACCGACTTCTCCCGTGTGACGGTTTTTCAGCACGACCAGATTACGCCGGCCACTTGTAGGCTCATCAGCATCCACTTCCATGGCGACACACGCATCAGCAAGTTGTGCCAAGGCATGTGATCCACGCAGTTGAGACAGTGAGACCTTAGCGCCACCCTCGTGACCTAAGTCCCCGCCGGGACGCCGTAGGTGAGACACCAGCACTAGAGCCAAGTCTAGCTCAGAGCATAAGACACGAAGGGTGTGCATTATGTGGTCTACCATGACCCTTTCGTTTGAGCCTACGTCACCCGCACCTCCACTAATGAGGATCGATATGTGATCTAAGAACACAACGTCACACTTGAGGCCGTGTTTCATGTAGCGAATGCGGTTGCAGATTACGTCCAGCTCTGTCGATCCAAAGTGATCAAATAGATAGATTGGACCTTTAGCCATCAGACTGTCGAAGCCAGCTTTTATCTCATCGGCTGTGGCTGCATCAGCATCAACGGTAATGTTCTTCTCAATGTGGATGCCAGCAAGGCCTTGAGCACTCCGTTTGACGCTCTCTTCGAGCATAAGCATACCCACAGTGAAGCCACTCATGTGGATGTGGTAGGCCATCTCTCTGATCAATGTACTCTTGCCCACACCAGAGCCAGCACAGAGCGTCACAACGCCTGTACGGATACCCTTGAGCATCTCATTGAGCCTTGGGTATGGGTACTGTACGGGGCTCTCTGCGTCTGCCACAGCCACCACCTCACGCAGGTCTCCCATGCTGACGATGCCATCGGGTCTGAAGTCTGCTGCTTGGTGTATTGCACTGATGATTGCTGCCGCATTGCCAGACACCAGACACTCGTTTGCGTCTTTCATTGGTAACACAGCAATCTTGGTCTTACCGATTGGAAGTACCTCAGCACAGGCTTGGGCTGCTGCTTGACCAGCTTCGTCTTGATCGAACATCAGCACGATCTCAGCAAAGTTGTTGAGGTAGTCGATATGCTGCAACAGATGCTTCTTGGCGCTCTGGGCTCCATGGGGCACAGAGACTGTGGCGAACTTGTGGTTCTGTATCTGACTGACGCTCATTGCGTCCAGTTCGCCCTCACAGATGACGATCTTCTTGCCACTGGACCACAGGTGCATCCCAAAGAGGCCCATGCGGTCACTGTTGCCCACCACAGAAAACTGTTTGTCTCTGGTTCGCACCTTCTGTGCTACAGCTCTTCCTTGCAGGTCTCTGTAGGTCGCAAGTTGCACCAGTTTGCCACGGTGCTCACCGATCATATAGCCGAACTTGCGGCACGTTTGCTCTGTTAGCTTACGACTGCGCAGCTCTTGGTACTCGCCTTCGAGCAAGTGTGCTGAAGCGCTGGGCTTGACTGGAGCATCCACCACCTCGCCATCACCTGATGTATAGGTAGAGCAAGAGAAACACCAAGTTGAGTTGTCACTGTAGAGTGCGGAAGCATCACTGCTGCCACAGGCATCACAGGGCTGGTGCTGGATAAACTTATTGCCATCACGATCATCGGTGTTCATTAGTCGTTCCTTTGTGATCTAAAGAAAAAAGGGCCATCCGAAGACAGCCCTTTGCTCTCGCTTATTGGCGACACTCGTCTAACCAGTCTGGAGGTATAGTCTTGTGCGCCCATCGAAACCCATGCTTATTACAGTAATCCGCGTAGCGAGTGGGACTGCCCTTGTAGAGCCTCGCTTGCGCATTGCTAAAGAGGAAGCGGATGTCGATCTCTGGGGACTGCTTTTTGATTAACACATGCTTGGCACGGTCAGCAGTTGCCCATATTCCTTTGGTCTCTAAGTACCAGAAGCCACCGGGCTTAGTGAGCTTGAAGTCTGGGGTGTACTTGGCGACACGGGCAGGGATCTCATAGGTGATCTTGTCCACCTCATACTCGAAGGGAATGCCCTCAGCAGTCAAAAGCTGAGAGATAGTTTCCTCGAGCCCAGAGCGGTAGCCTGCTTTTATGCCACGGAACCTTGCGCGGTTAAAAGTCACCGTTGACTACAGCTTGAGTGCTTGGTGTGACTTCCTCGAAGTGGTCAACAGTGAAGCTGCCGCCATCTACGGCCTCAAAGCCGCCATCGTCGCCACCGAAGCCATTGACCACATCAATCACTTGTACCTTGTCCAGCATGAGGCTCACACCTTTGGAGCCGCTGACTGTGTAACAGTTGAACACACCACCCATCTTGACCGTCGAGCCGCCGCCGATCTTGGGCAGGGCTGACGGTACAATGACTTGGCCTTGTGCGTCATAGAACTTGGGTTGGTACTTGGACTGTGCTTTGATTGACACCTGACCAGTCTCTTCGTCTTTGTTGACTGGCATACGGAATTTGGCGGTAGCACCAAAAGCCTCAGCTGCGGCTGCTTTGATCTGTGCAATCAGTGGTGCTGCTTCGTCTTCAGACATTAGTATCTCTGTCTTAAATTTTGGATTATCCGTGTCGAAGGCTGTGTCTGGGCTGTTGAGGTGGGGGTATTTTGCATTACCTGCGGGTGTCGTAAACTTGTATACTTTTGCCATCTTGTTGCGTTCCTTTGAACTTACAGAAAAAGGGGCCAGCCGAAGCCAGCCCCAGTTGTTGAGGTAAGAAAGAGCCGTTAGCTGGGAGGCCGCTGGGCTCTTCTAGGAGGGTTGTAGAAGGGTTAACTGAAGCAGAAATCGTTGTGCCGGATTGCTTCGAGGTCTAATGATCCTTTTGTGGGTATAGTGATGGGCTTTTCATCTGTGCCAAAGACCATCGAAGGATCGTTTAGCTGCTGCCGTATTTCTTCCTCAAACTGTTGGAACAGACAGTCACCTGAGAACATAGCGACAAAGGTACTTCTTACACCCTCAAACAAATCCCACACATCTCCAGAGATGCTGAAGCTGTCGTGTATCATGAAAAAGTCTTCACTGGTGCCAGCGTCGAGCTGGTTGCAAATGAAGTTCTGCATAAGTGCAGCGTCCTGAGAATGCACAAAGTTAGGAGCAATACCGTTGCAGCTTTTGACAACATCAAATTGCGCCAAGTCTCTACGGTAGGTGACTTTTGCCTGCTTTCTTGTGTTTACGGCCTTGTCGAACAGGAAGATGTATATAGGCTTGCCTTCGCTCTTCCGGTAATCCATCAGAACTGGGAAGCCACTGTCACTGGTCCATTGGATTGCCTTGTTCTCACTGGTCACAGCTCTCGCAGCGGCCTGTAAATAGTCCATGCTCTCACCAGTCTTCAAAAGAACCTTGCTGATCGTTTTGTAGACCAGATCACCCATGAACCAAGCGCACTCAAATTGACCTTGTTCATCATCGTGCAACGGGTGATTGTCGATTTCACCGTAAGTCACTTTGAGTTGCTCAGGCTTCATTAAGTCCTCCATGAATTGACCACGCATACCCACGTTATTGCTTGAGTAACCATAGGTCATTGTGGCCCGCTTCATGTGACTGCGGCCTATCTTGAAGTTGAGCCAGCGGTCTGCAAGCTCACCCACTGTCGTGCCAGTGCGTCTGCTGAAGACTGTAGCTCTTACAGCATCGTCAAGAGCTTTCAGTTCCTCGACTACCTTATCTGCAACAGTCTGGTAGATGTCTGCCATCTGGTGGGAGGGTGTGAGGTTCACCAGTGCGCCCTCAGTTTCACTCAAGTTTAAGCCTGAGTATATCTGAACGCCGCTGTTGGTGGCATCGTGTGACAGAGGAATGTAGCTGACAAAGGCATCCCCCTCCTTGACCCACCTGGCATATTCAAACACAGCCGCGAGATACTCAAAGGGCTTGTCTGCGCATGACCACAGATCAAAGGTGCCTTGGTAGTCCTCAGCGATAGCCAGAAGCTCATCATGCTTGCTGGTGGTCCACTGTGCTCTCGCATCCAGTGGTTGCTTGCTGATCTTGTCGAAGTCACCACAGTTGGCTAAGTGAACCTTCAGCCAATACGCATTGTTGCCTTCGACCAAGTAGCCACGTTTGTAACAGAAGAGGGCCTTCAAGTGACTGTCGCGGTGGTAGCTAAAGTGACTAACTGGGTACATGCGCCCCCGAAAGTCACAGTTCCAAGGAATGTAGAAGCCTTCAGTCTCGTATGCGATTAGCTCTCTGGCTGTCTGAAGATCTTGCTCCATGACGACTGCTGCGCCTTTCACACGCATCTCTAGCTTGATGTGGTTGCGGATCTCCGCTTTTACTGCCGCCACTTTCTCTTTGGGCATTAGCTGCCAATTCTCTGGAAGTCTTGGCCGCTCTGGTAGTGAGTGTCGTGGGAACTTGTTGAGCGCTTGCTTCTTTGTGTCCCAACACCACTGGACTGCTTCCAACACAGGCTCATTGATAGACAGGGGCGTTGCTTGCAGTGCATTCAGAGCCCTGATCCATGGTGGCAAAGTGTCTTTGGTGAACTGGTGCGCCACCTTTGCCCTTTGCTCAGGCCGTGAGCTTTTAATCAATGGCACCATGGCTGCAAGGTCTGCATCATGATAACACCCGGTGTCGAAAGCTGACCATGGTTGTGGTGGTGACAGCATGGGCTTGAAGATAGGCGACATCCACGCCATGCGCTCTGCATTGGCTTCCATGGCTGCAAAGGCTGCCTCAGTGAACACAAGAATGGACTTACTGTTGTTCTTGCTGACGTACTCTAGCTTCCGCTCGAACACCTGAGAGCTTTTGATGACGCTGGATAGCACAGGTGCTGCCAGTTTAATCCTCCTCTCCTTTAACTTCTGTCTCTCTTGCTTGGTGTTAGCTACACCAAAGTTCTTAGAACTGAAGCCGTTCTTCTGTGTGATGTTGCGGAGGGATTTTACTCTATACTCACGACTATTGTGGGCTTGAGTAACTTGCTGCACTAAACGCTTGTTGGTGTTCTTGGGCTTAGGACGCTCAAGACCAGCTAGGGCTGCTGTTTCCACAGCTTGCTCGTGTTGCTCTTTGTCTGCTGCCTTTAGTTCAGCCTTTAGCAACTCTTGCTCTATGTGCTGACCCATCATTAGGGTGACTTGGGCAACGGTGCTTTTGTCTTCGGATGACTTCTGTCTCGCCTTCAACACACCATTAAAGCAAACCAATAAACCAATGTAAGCTAATACATCAGGGTCTATAGTTGACAACTCGTCAACCCAAGAAGGCACACGGCCACCAGAGCGCTTCTGGATCTTTAGTTCTTCTGCTATGTCTTGAGATACTCTTGGAAGGGCTTCAACTAAGGAATTGAAGTGGGAGGGGCTTTGGTCAACTCTAGTTTGACTATTGGTTCCTTCTGTGAACTTTTCGTGACCCTCGACCTTCATGGTCTGCTCGTAGGCCCTATTTGTCGTGTCTTGCCTGTGTGCCTCATCTCCGTCAGTAACTAACCCATCGCCTTCTTCTAGGTCTATTAGGGCGCTACTGTCTTGAGCATCATCTGGCGGGGCTGTCTTGCCTATGCATCCCTTTACCGTGCTGTGCCGCAGGCCTCCACGGGCTGCCTTTTCATCGTTGTTGTAGTCCCACTGACTATGCGTTGGAACGCTCGCACCATTCTCATAAGAGAAGTTGTCTTTCTGTGTCATTCGTATGTCTCCTTGCCCTCTGTCCCTCTCTGAGGGTTGTAGAAGGGTCTCTCTGTGTTTTTCCTATGCTTGAAGCTGCCTAGCCAACAGCTGAAGTGCAGCTGGCTGTGCCTTAATGTATTTGCGTGTTGTGGTGTCGCAGCGGTGGCCTAATAACATGCCAATGACTGCTGTGTTTGCCTTGTGCTCATTGGCAAGGCGAGTGGCGGCTGTGTGCCTTAAAGTGTGAAACACATAGCCTTTATGGTTGCCTAGAACCTTGTGCCGCATGTGGTCCCAAGACCGATAGAATGCGTGCTCATCGAAGTGCTTTGACACATCGTAGTCGAGGGCCTCTATGGCCTGCATGACCTGCTTGTTGAGGGGCACGAATCGCTCACTTCCGTTCTTAGTAAGAGGCAAATGCAACCATAAGTTCCCATCGTTGTCATTAGTAATTAGTCTCCTTTTGATACTAAGTATCTCACCTCTACGCATACCCGTTTGACTTCCGATAGTTATCATGTGTCGCATCCACCACTGAGGATGCTCATCGTGGAAGTATGCACACATGGCTTCGAGCTGCTCAGGTGTAAAGTAGAGAGGCCGTGCAGCTTGCCCGGTGCGCCTCCATGTGAACTTCGGAACGTGTGTGATAAGCTCCTCTTTGACTGCCTGAGCAAAGACCTTTGTGAGCATGGCTGCATAACGGTTCACAGTGCTATCTGAGAGCCCACGAGCGGCCTGTACAGCGTCAAAGAAGCTGTGGATGTCGCTGGGCTTATAGTCAGAGATTTCACGCGTCTGGTGGTCGCTAAAGGCCGCAAATGTAGCGGCCTTGGTTAGGGATCTTTTGAGGTGCTGGCCGTGCCAGAGGCGGGGGGCTTCAGCTTGTGCGAATTGCAGGAAGGTTGCCATTACTTTAAGTCCTCCCGAGTTGCTCTGTAGAAGACCTTTAGGCAGTGTTGAACTTCCCTATATTTGCCAAGATCAAGGGCGACAGTTGCCTCCTCAAGGTGGGTATTCAAGAGCCTGACTTCAGTCATGCTTGTTGAGGGTAAGCGGCACAACTTGTGCAGCTCTTGCACTGCTCTTGCGAGTTGCAGTTGTAGCATTAAAGGTACCATTGCCTTGTCTGGGATCACCCTGTGTTTAGTGATGTGCTTTCTCTTTGCCATCAGAAACACACCTCCCCGAACTCATCACGGATAGGCTCATTGTAATACTTCGGAGCGAGGTACTGGGTGCGACTGTCTTGCTCCCACAGCTTTTGTTCGAGAGGTGAGCGCTGGGCTGTCACACCAATTTCACGGAGGATGTTTTCTAAGGTGTCATCAAGCATGGTGTGTGACCTCCTTAGCCATGTCGCGCAGTTCCTTCATGGTGAAGCTGCTATCAATTGCATCGTGCAGCTCATTGAATGCGTCCTGCGCATCTTCGGTGTAGTGTTCGTCACCATTTTGATCGACCTGCCAGATGAGCATCACACCCTCATCGTGCTTCATTAGCTCCTTGATGAGCATGTCATGGGCGATTGCTGCAACCAGCTCTGTGCGGATGGTAATCATAGTGCTGCCTCCAGTGCTTCGGCGGCTGCAAGGAGCCTATGGCCTGCATCCTCTACATCAGCTGCCGTGAACTCGCTGCCTGCCTCACGCAGATCAGGTGCAAGGGTTTCTAATAGATATTTTGCAAACTCGATGTCAGTCATAGTCATTGTGCCATCTCCTCTTTGCGCTGGGCTGTGGCCATCACCTGAGCCTTAGCCATTGCCACTTCTATGGCACCATCAGTCAGACACTCAGCAAAGCTGTGAGCCATGTTCATGCAGTCAGTTGCCTTCTCGTCTGTAGGCGCTGTGATTGCGAGGAAGAGGGCCAGCTTTAAGGCATCCTCTGTGGTCTGGGGTTGCTGGATGTTCATGCTACTGCCTCCAGATCTTCAATGTATCGGCCGGCGTAGTCTGTAACCAAAACATGAGGGGGCTGGTTCCAGCCGTCATCGATATTGCTTTCCGCATACACAAGATCCCAGAACTCTGAGACCTTATAGCCTGACATCTCAAGTATCTTTCGGGCCAACATGGTGTCACACTTGGTGTCTAACCAGTACATAAAACGACCTTCATCACCCATTGTCTCCGAGAGTGCGCGGCCTTGGTGGTCTTTGACTAGCTCGAAGCGTGGTAGCTGTTCACTCAAGAAACTGCGCATTGAGGCGCTATATAAGCTGTTGAAGTCTTCGAGGGTGAAGGTCAGTGAGAGTTGCTTATTCATGATGTCACCTCCTCAAAGTCATCCTTGAAGATATCAATCCAATCACGAGGAGTTAGGCCAGTTTTAATGAACTCCCTCTCAGCATGGTGCAAGTCTGGCATGGCGTCTTGGATTAACATGCCTCCTTCCCAAGCCTGTAACTGCGCGGCAGTCACGTTGATTTGCATAGTAACTTTTTTGCCCGACCAAGGGCTGCGTCGTGTTATGTTCATTAGTCATTCTCCTGTGTTCAGTTGTTACCGTGGTTCACTGTGAGCCCACGAGATGGCCAGCGCGCATTGAGTTACGCTGGCCGCTGCTGGGCTCACTGTCTGCGGATCGGCTCAAGGAGTGGCTGCAAGTCAAACGCATCATCGATGGCCATCATGTAACGATAGACAACGTGTTGAAGGTCTTGCAGTGAGGCCTCAGCTGCTGCCTCAAAGAGAGCGTGACGCGGTGAGAGAGTGGGGCCAGCTGTTGGAACTGGAGCCGCTGTTGGTGCCTGTGGTTCCACAGTCAAACCGGGGGCATGGCCAACACGGTGAGCATTGAGAAACTCAAGGAGGCCAGCCTTATCCACTGGCACCTCGATGGGATCAATAGAGGCACCACCTTTGCGAGCGTCTGCCTGCGTGCCAAACCATTGGCCGTTGTGTGTATAGAGTTTCATGAGAACACCTCCACCACGATGAGGAACACAAAGGGGGTGGCAAAGATTGAGGCGCAAGCGATCAGTTCGCCTAAGATTGTGAGGGCCTGTCTCATGATGTGACCTCCGCTGCGCGCTTACGGAGTGTTTTGGCTAAGCAGTGGCGTTCATATGCAGCGCAGAACTCTATCAGTTCATCTAGTCTCTGTTGTGTGGATGCTGCCAAGGTGTCCTCACGGTAGCCTTTGCTAGTAAGGATGCTCATTAAGCTATGCTGTGCGGAGCGGATGCCTGTAAAGGTTCTCATGACAGCACCTCCATCATCTTAATGGCACCGCGTTGGGCTGTCTTGATGTTGGAGTAGCTGCGGGACTTGATGACCTGCTGGCCACCAAAGTTGTCGCCAGTTTCTTGGACGATACAGACAAAGAAGGTGGACCCGTTGTCTGTAATGTTGGCGATCAATTCACCATGTGTGATGCTGAGGGTGCTCATGATGCCACCTCAATTGCTTGACTGATAGAAGTCTTTAAGTTGTAAGAAGTGAACACCCAGCCAGCACCGTAGCGCTTGCCTGTGTACTTGCGGCAATACTTAGGGCGGTAGAAGTCTCCAGCCTCAGCCCCGGCTCTACGGAACATCATAGCAGAGATATAGTAGCGGGGGTTTCCGTTGACACAGTTTGTCAAACGCAAGGCTTCTTCAGCAATTTCTGCAACTGTAAACGGTGTGTATGTGGTCTCAGTAGTCATTCGATCAGTCTCCTTTATGTGAAGGAGTGTCGAAGTCTCACGAATGTTACTGGTGTTCTGCGATTGTGTGCCGCTTGGTATACTCAGGGGGAGTTACAGTCCCCTGCCACACCTTGCGGCCTGTCGCCCACTAACTTAACGTGACGCCTTCGGCCTCCGTATACCCTCTATGAATCAAATCGTAATCCCTCGCAAGAACTTTTTTCATCAGATAGCAACTTTTTGCCTCTCAAATGACTTCTACAACCCTATAGGAGAGGAAGCGGACCGAATGCCGTCGCGGGAGTACTAATAGTCAACCAAAGCCCAAGAGCTTGAGCGCTATTAGATGACCCAAGAAACATCCTCCCTGATAACACCAATCAATAGAGAACTAGAGAACGTCCAGAGCTGACCTTAGTCAACTATAGTACCAGCCAAGAGCTGTGTGTGTAGTTGTGTTGCTAAGGTGGTTGCTTAGGACAACCAAGGTAGACCACCGCTCATAGTAGTGTGTTGGTCCCTTGGTTCCCACCATAGAACCGGAGAGAACCGAAGATGCTAAGAGCATTCGTGAGAAAACTAAAGATAATCTATCTGTCCTGTGCTGCTTACGAGCATCATCGGCTGGCTAATCGTGCTGCTGATCAACTGCGGATGCACTCGACCAAGACGCTAAAGGACATCGGCATAACTCGTGGTACTATTAGCGCTGCTGCGCATCACAAGTGTCCTTGGTGTAGTGATCAGGTGTGGCAAGAGTGGATCAAGTGATCGGGTGTTGACTAGGGTTGACTGAGGCTGTCCCAATCTGTGTTGAAAACTCTAAGCCCCCAGCCAAACAAATTTCCCGTCGGCTAATGTCAAACCAATGTCATTGCATGTGTAGATCATAGGCCCCCACCAGTGGGACCATACATCCCTCACACTACAGAAGCTATAGATTGCAGTAGGTTAGCTGTTAGCGTCCCTCGTTTGCTTAGGTTCCCTAGTCAAAAACTGACCCCCGCACCCTCAGAAACAAAAGCAACTTCAAAATACAGGGCTAAAGTTCTTGTTGTTGTTGTTGTTGTCGGCCTCAGTCAACGAGAGGTCCCCCACAGAAACAAAAGAAAGAGGAACCATAGATATGGCTCTGGAAAATGGAACATACGTCAACTCTCTGGTCCCTGCGAACCCTGCGTCTACTGACGGTCTCGCGCAAGCTGATGACCACATCCGCCTGATCAAGAGTACGCTTCAGAATACCTTTCCCAACTTGACTGGTGCTGTGACTGCCACACAGGCAGATCTCAATGACATCCCCAGCACCTTGACTGACCTTGGCATCACTGATGGCTCTGCTAGTGGCCAAGTGCTTACAACAGATGGCAGTGGTAACTTTAGCTTCACTGCGTTGCCAGCAGGCACCACAGACACCAACTACTATGTGACTGGTGGTTCTGTCAGCGGCACCACGTTGACCCTCACACGCTCTGGCCTTGGCAGCGTAAGCATCTCAGGACTGCCTGCTGCTGTAACTAACAACAACCAGCTGACCAATGGCGCTGGGTACATCACTGCATCCTCGATACCCTCGCAGAGTACATCATTTGGTGATGTTGGAACCTATGCCTTCCTAGTCAAGAATGGTACATCAGTCAGCTCTGGTTCTTCTTACTCTGGCTCTAGCTTACAGAGTGGCGGTGTGAATGCGATTGTATCTGTTACTGGCAGTAACACTGTGTACGCAGCCAACATGACACAGTTGGCCCGTGGAGACACCACCATGTCAGGCACTTGGAGAGCCATGGGCTCTGTGTCCTACAACAGCTCCAGTACCTATGGTCGAGGCACCGTATTCTTGAGGATTTCCTAATGAGCATCACGATAGCAGAAGTGCGCAATGCACAGTCACTACAGTCTGACAACCAGCGCATGGACGTTGAGATCAACCACCCCACATACGGCTGGATACCTTACCATTTGGACCCTTCAGACACTGATGCGACAGTAGACAACGCTGCCATCCTAGCTTTAGTTGGTGATGACTTTGGAGCATACGTTGCTCCCACCCAAGCTGAACTTGATGCTGCTTTAGCTGCCCAAGTAAGGGCTGAGAGAGACAATCTGTTAGTGGTGGTGGATGCCGTAGTCAGCAACCCGCTGCGCTGGGCATCTCTATCCTCAGACAAGCAGAACGAGTGGTCTACCTATCGCCAAGACTTGCTTGATGTCCCACAGCAATCTGGGTTCCCAAGCACAGTAACTTGGCCCCCAGTAGTCTCTTAGACTTAACCTACAGTAAGGAACTCAGGCCATGCCTAACCTACCAATCCGTGGACTAGGGTCTGTGGGTGTGGTCACTGATGTTGACCCCTACAACCTCCCCACCAATGCCTACACAAGAGCCAAGAACATTAGGTTCACTGATGGCAATGTGACCCGTGGCCCAGTCTACCGGGCTGTCTCAGATGCCATTCCGTGGAACCCTGTGTTCTCCTATGGTCTTACAGCACTGTCTGGTTACGATACTGTGTTGTTGGTGGATGATACCTTCGACATCTATGAGTTCTCCAATGGCACCTTCACTCAGAGGTTTAACGCCAGCACCTCCACGACCATCTATAGGACCACAGCTACAACGCTTGCGGATGTACAGTACGTCAACCGTGCAGACCAAGTACCCGTAGCAAGGGTGCCTACTGCCTCTAGCTTTACTGCTTTGGCTAACTGGCCCTCCAGCTACAGAACCACTGCCCTCCGCAGCTTTGGTGACTTCTTGTTGGCTCTAGGCACTGTGGAGGCAGGTACTAGCTTTCCTAACCGTGTGAGGTTCTCAGACCCCGTGTTGGCCAACCAAGTCCCAGATACATGGGACGAGACTGATCTTACTAACAGTGCTGGCTTCAATGACCTCGTACAAATGAAGACACCCATAATGGATGGTGCCACACTAGGTGCCAACTTCCTTGTGTATTCCCAAGACCAAGTGTGGATGATGGAGTTCGTAGGCGGTACGTTTATCTTTAACTTCCGCAAGGTCTTTGATGATGCCGGCGTAATAAATCAGAACTGCATCGTGGAAGTAGAGGGTCGCCACTACGTCTTCGACCAAGATGACATCTATGTGACTGATGGCAACACCCGTCAAAGCATATGTGACGGTAGGGTCCGTAAGTACATCTTTGGTGGCATGGACACCTCCAAGACCACTGAGTGCTTTGTGTTCCACAACAGTGCCCTAGAAGAGATATACTTCTGCTATCACACCGGGGACGATATGGCCCTGTACGCAGATGGAACCCACTGCAACCGTGCAGCTGTCTACAACTACAAGGAGGACGTTTGGTCCTTCCAAGACCTCCCCAACGCAGTCAGTGGCACAGAGGCCTCTGTAGACAGTGTGTTCTCCTACGCTGATGCAACCCAGACCTATGATGACATTGGTGGCTCCTACCACGACCAAGAGAGCCAGAATACTCGCAGATCCCTGCTAGTGTCAGCTACTGGTGGCGGCATTGCAGACAGCAAGCTCTATGGCATCGACCTAGTGGACCAAGGCAACTTAGCCCAGTCTGTGGACACCACAGTCTCCTCTCCACTTCTACTGGAGCGTGTAGGCATAGACCTAGATGACCAAGGCATCCCTCTTAGCGGCTACAAGGTCATCTCCAAAGTCTACCCTCAGATGTCTACTGACAACTCAGATGCCACTTTTGGTTTTACCTTTGGTGCTGCTGATACTCCTAATGCTACCCCCAACTACCAGACTGAAGTCACCTTTGACTCCTCTGATGAGTACAAGGTGGATACACGGATTGCTGGTAGATACCTGTCATACAAGCTGACTACAGCCACACTCAAGGACTTTGCATTTAGTGG
>Ga0181392_1000271_pt1 | contig 19282 bp, 19 predicted proteins | sample 15SPOviralmetaG_FD_130083 | JGI IMG/M metagenome (GOLD analysis project Ga0181392, IMG submission 130083) | Marine viral communities from the oligotrophic San Pedro Time Series (SPOT) site, San Pedro Channel, CA, USA - 15 SPOT_SRF_2010-09-15 | ecosystem: Environmental > Aquatic > Marine > Strait... | reverse complement strand
CGGAGATTTTGAAATTTTTATTAACGTTCTTAAAACATGTAAGTTAATAAATTCAGATCTTAATTGGATCGGTAATAAAACTTATGTAGTTCAATTGGGAGATACTTTAGATGGTAAAAGAGCTGGTATATCTCCTAATAAAAAATTTTTAGACACGTCTGGAGAAGTAGAATTAATTAAATATATACATCATTTAGATAATCAAGCTAAGATAGACGGGGGAAGAGTAATTTCAATACTTGGAAATCACGAATTATATCCTTATTACATTGGAAATGATAAAAAATTCATAAGAGATTATGTAAAGAAGAGTGATATTAAAAAATTTAAAAAAACTTTTGGTATAGAAAGACACGCTTTTTTAAAACCGGGTGGTATAGGAGCTTCATTTTTTGCGAGAACTAGACCTTTATTATTTCAATACGGTAAATTTTTGTTCGTACACGGGTCCATAACAGATTCGTTGATTAAAAATAATATAGGTTCCGATGGTTATGTAGATATATCTAAGATCAATGATGATACTTCAAGATGGTTAAAAGGAACAGATAATGTACCAAGTTATCTTAAATTTCTAGATGACGAAAATCCAGTTGGCTCGAGAGCTTATTCACATACAGAAAAACTAGGAGAAGACGCTTGTAAAAAAATAAATTCACAATTAAAATTTTTTAAAGACGTTAGTTACGTAGTTATGGGTCACTCCAGTTATAAACATATAAATACAGCTTGTAATGGAACATTGATAAGAACCGATGTTGCGCTATCAAGAGCATTTGGTGGAAAAATTTCAGATAAAAAAATACAAGCTTTAGAAATACTTAATCCAAAATCTAACCCCAAAATAGGTATTATATCTAAAAAAGGTTATACTTTATTACAAGAGTAACTTTGTAATTTTTTCAAAACCCGGAACTATGTTAAAACATACTCCATCTATATCAAATTCTGCAATTGGGAGGTTAAATTTATCGAATACTTTCCATATGTCAAAAGTTTTATCTGAATAAAATTCTATTTCGTGAAAAAAAATATTAAGTTCTTTGATAAAATTTTCAAAGAGTAATTTCCAAGGTTCTTGTTTTATATCTATGACTCCATACTCGTCTGTGGTTTCTATATCAGAATCAAAGATAATGTCATTATATAATTGAACTATCTTTCCTTTTGATTTGTTCATAACTAGAAGATATCCAAAAAGTTGATAAAGATCATAAACATTTTTTCTAACATTATTTCTTTTCATACGTGTCTTAACTTCTATCACTATATCTCCGTCTGACGCATCGTGTAATCCTCTTAATTCCCAACCTCTTTCATCTTTGTACGTCCACATTTTATTATTACCTTGGGTATACTTTCTTTTGTCTATTACTTTTTGTTCATTATTCTTACCACAATCTTTTTTAAGATCTTCTTTTAATTTTTTTACTAAAATTGTAGTGTCTATATCTGGTTCTTCTATTTTAAACTCCTTAACAATTTTTTCTTCTATTTCCTCAAAATCACCTGGGTTAATAACATCTTTTTTAAACTTTTTATATATACTCTTGAACTTGTTATCTTTTGATACTTTGCTACTGGTTTTAAAAATCCCATATTCAAATAGTAAACTTTTGTATTTATTTTTTTGTCCTTTACAAAGTTGTGTAAGTATTATCTTGTTTTTTGGTTCGTAAGGGTTTTTATTACACGCCGCTCCAATATTAGATATTTCTAATGAAAACATTCTTATTATTAATATCTAATATTTTAAGTATATATTAAATTATGCAATTTTTGCAAAAAAAATATAATCTAAAACATACACTAAGTATACATAAAATGAACAACGCACAAGATAATATAGTTTATGCTATGGATGGTTATATTTTTAATAGTAGAAATATAAGTCCAAAAATACTCTCCGAAGTTCCCTTTTTCAAAAGAATTCTTCAAGAAAATAAGCTTGAACATGAAGTTTTTCACGGTTATGCAAATAAAATTAATGATGTTTGGTTTACTATACTTTCGGATTCTTTTAAAAGACTTATCTATATTTACAATAAGGAATATGAGATATTTAGGGAAAAAGAATATAGAAAAAAACAACTAATGATTTCTTTTGCAGATGATACTGTAGCTGATAAATTGATTGAAGATTTGGGAGATATAGAAATATCTCCAAATATTTCATCATTAATTAAGGGTATCGGAAAAACTAAAATTAGTAGTATAAGAAAAGGTCCTTCTAAGAGAAAATCAAAAAAGTAGTTCTTCTCCAAATTTACCAGGTCCCATGTTAACACTTGGTTTTCCTTGAAATTCTATAAATTTCGGAGGAATAACTTCTTCAAAATCTTCGGATAACGGATAATTACGTTTTACATATCTAATATTTTTAAAACCTAGTGCATTTGTGTATATTTCTGGTTTAAATTGAGAGAAGTATTCGTGACCACGTGTTTCTATCACATATCTATTTAGTTCTTCTTGGGTCATTTCAGACGGTTTCTTTTTGGGTTTTATTTTTAAATCAATTGTTTCCATTTCTTTAACCATATCTTCCATTTCTCTATCTTTAATCATATCTTCTATTTCTCTATCTCTAATTTCTTGTTGTTCTGTATCTGAGATAACAGATAAAGAATCATCTGATAGAGTACCGAAGAATGTGTATCCTTTAATTTGTTCTGGGTCATAAATTTGTTTAATTCTAATTGGTAGTTCTGGGTTTACTCTTCTCATAGCTTGGTTAATTTCTTCTTGAATATTATCTGGTGGGTTATAAGTTCCGTTTATTATAGCATCGTTTAGAGCTTTTGTTACTTTCTTAAATTTACTATTGAGAAGACGTTCATTTGTTACATCTTCTACAAGAGTAAGTCTTCCATCTTCAATGCTTACATTTAAATGTTTTATACGTGGGCCATCTGAATCATATACAAAAATAGGATACGTTGTAATACCACGTGATGATAAAAGTGGATATTCTGTTTGTAAAATTGAAGTAGCATCTTGTTGAATTTTAATTGCTTTTATAATTCCGGGAGAAATTGTTGGAGTTTCAACTGGTTTTGTTGGCGCTTGTCTTATTGCCCCAACTGGAAAAGGAGATTGTAATCCATTTCTTACATATTCCATTGCTATCTCCACAACTTCTGGTCTAGGATTATTATAAGCTTCCGAATATTCTTCTTTTAAAAGTTCTAGAATTTCTCGGTCTTCGTCTGTGCAGTAATCTTTGAATTTAGAAATGGGTTCACTTTTAAATACCCAGTTTCCAGTACCTATTTCAAGATTTAAATTTCCAAGTAAATCTTCTTCTTCAACTTCTTTGAATTCAAAATATTCCACGCCTTCTTTTGTAACGTTTTTAATAAGATATTGTGTCCCTATACATTTTTTTCTGTACTTATTCGTGAAAAGATCTTGCGCAGAAGGTCTAGGTTTTTGTGGCTCTTGTACAGGGAGAGGCGGTACAGATGGTAACATTGTTTGTAACGAAACTGATGGTTCTTGTACAGACGTACTTGGGCCGGGTTCTGCTACTAAAGATGTATCTGGAATACCAGACTGATCAAGACACATTCTAATTTGTTCTTCTGTTAAATGAGTCATCATCCAATTTATAATAGACTCCGTTGATTTATCTTCAAAAAATTTTAATGTTTCTGCACTCATTTTATATTAAACCTTATATATTTTTTTTAGAATTTATTTTTTAGAAACGTTTTTAAGAATATCATTTATAGCTTCTGGGTTTGATATAGCTACATCTAATAGCTCTTGTAAATAAGATTCCGGATATAACTTATGAACATAAATAATTTCAAGAATTTTTTCATTTATTTTTTGTTTAACACTTTCTTTGTTAAACTCTTTTGCTATAATTTTCTTGACTGATTTAGAAACTAAATCTGAAATAGCTAACTGTTTTATACATTTTACAAGATTAATTCTCTTTTTTGGATCTTCTTTGAATGTAATTACTGAATCTCCCGTTTCGTTAAAATAATTTTTTCTTAAAATTGGTAATAATTTGTATTTATCACTTATGCTTATAAATGTGTCTTTAATTGATGAAGAAATATCTAATTCTTTAAAAGTTTTATTCGAATCCCATACTTCTATATCTTCTAACATATTTAAATCCTTATTTATTCTTGGTTCTGTAAGTATTTCAGAATCTGGATATGTAGTAAACTTACCAGTTTCGGATTGTCCAGCCTCTGTAAATTTAATAGGTAGATTTTTATTTGGAAAAGAATATTTTCTGGAATAAATGTCTGCGAAAGATACTTCATCTGGTATTCCATCTCTGATATACATTCGTCCATTTGATGGATTTTTATAATAAATTTGGAAAGAACCACTTGGGATAGGAACTATATTTTCTTCAAGACGTATTAAATTTCCATTTCTATTAATATTTATGTCTATCGAACAACTTTTAAGTACTGTATTAAGTTCTGTATTTATAGAATATTTTTTAATCGCGGCCATTAACATTTTTTGGTCAATAGTAAATGTTTCAAACTGTCTCCAACCATTCGGTTTACCAGATTCTATCAACATATTTAAAACATCTTCATCTGGCGCTGTTCCAGAGCTTGGATAAACAGAATAATGTCTATAAATGTCTACATATTGCTCTTCCAAGGGTAGAGAAGAATGACTACAATAACGAGATGCTCGAGCTAAAATTTGTTCTATTCTAGATTCATTCCACCAAGGTTCTGTTATATGAACTTGTTTTACGTTTTTAAAAGATACGCCTTCCATGACAGACCTTGTACCCAAAATTATCTTAAGTAAAGATCCGTTATTATTTTCCATAGAATTAAATGTACTTCTTGCTTTTTTAATTAAAGTTCCATCTTTATCTTTTGTTTTGGTTTCTGAGCTCCATACAAAGTATTTGCCATATCCTCGATCTTGTTTTTCAAAACTTACTAAACCACAAGCTTCTAAAATAATAGCAAGTGGTTCTACACCGAAAGTTAACCAATTTGAAAAAATAAATACCGGTCCAGTAGAATTTAAACTTAATTCTATTATACTTGCAAATTTTTTGGAGAAAATTTTAACATATTCTAGTATATCAGTCCTATTTTGAAACCTTTGTTTTTTTACACCTGCTCTAAATAGTTCCAATGCTCTTTTCTTTTCTGTAACTGTTTTATTTATATTTTCTCCTATCTTGGGTAAAAATATATTAGAATACTGTTGAGTTGTAACAAACATTCCAGAAATATTGTCCTCCGTTTCTGTTTCATAGTTTCCTAAAAGTACATTTTGATAAGAATCTAAACCTTTATTTAAATTCTGTACAAAATTTTTATCTCTTGAAAGATCAGATTTTAGAGCAGATATGTATTCAATTTTATGTTTAAGTGATAAAACATGTTCTAAATTTATTATTCTTTTATATGGATATGCATTTGGATTACCTCCCTTAAAATAAGATACATATCCGGAACATAAATAAGATATAAGATCTTTTTGTATTACACAAGAATCTTCTGTTACCCATGTTTTTGCTTCTTCTAAAGGTGTACAATTATCATTAGAATCTAACGAACCCATAAAAATTTTATAAAATTCTGGTTTATCAATTGGAAATGGTATTCTAGGTCTTAAGAGATTCATTGTTAATGCAAGTTCATAAGGATTATCATAAATTGGAGTAGCAGATAACAAAGCTAATTTTAATTTTGGATGAAAATAAAACTTAACAGCATCATATAATTTTCTATAGAAAGTACCTCCCTCACTTACAAGTCTTTGTATCTCATCTATTATCAATAACCCGTTTTCGTGAAATAAAGCTGAATCTTCTATTAGACGTTTATTTTTAATAAAGTTTCCATCTTTTGAAGTTTTATATATAGATTCTATAAAAGTCTGATGACTTACTATTTCAAAAGTTCTTAGTATTTTACTTCTAAGATCTTTTTGATAATTTGCTAAATCTCTTTTTCTTAAAGCTAATAAATTTTCTTGTGTTTTATAAGATTTTAGTGTATTTGGAGAATTATCTCCAGAATCTATAAGAGATTGAAATTCAAATAATTTATTTGATTCTTTTTCTACATTTCTCATTTTTCCTATAAGAATGCTATTTTGATTTTGAGATACATAAAAGTCTCTTTCGTATTCTCCATCTTTCTTAATTAAACAAAAAGACGGACAAGAGAAAAATTTGCCATTACGAATTTCACCAGTTATTTCTTCGTAGTATTGATCAACTAGAGGAGCTGGAACAACATATAACATTCTCTGATTGCTAGAATTTTTAAGTGCTTCTCCTATTACTATACTCGTACAAGATTTTCCAGAACCAAGACCATGATAAATAAGAATATTATTAAAGTTGCTATTTGGCCCCATTAATTGTCCCATAAATTTCTGTTGAGGAGCGAGTGACATATCCGAAGAATTACATATTTCAGTATTACTTAAATTTATATAATTATTCTTGAATTCAAATGGACTATCAGTTGGAAACGCAGCAGAAGAGTACTCTTTATTAATAAAATCTAAAAGATTCTTATTCGTAAAATTATCTACTGAATTTAAGTCTTCAAAAATTCTTTTTCTACATTCTATTTTATACCTTTCTGAGTCATCGGGATTATCATAATAATATTGTAGACAATCAGACATTATTATTATGAATAAAATATTTTATTTTTAATTTACATACTCTTTTCCATATGTTATCCAGAGAAATACACTTACTACAAAACCTAGAAAGAAACCTATTACACAGTTCTCAGTTTTGTATCCAAGGACCATAAGAGTAATCTGTGGAAATAGAAAGTAAGTTAAAAATGAGTAAAATAACATTATCATAAAAGTAGTTGTATTCGTTAAATTAAACGCCATTTGAGATTACACACCATTCTTTTTTCTCAAAAATTATTCTTAATTTTGAATAATTTCTTCATTCAAAGAATACTTATTTAAATATTTTAGTGTTTCTTTGAATCTCATCCAAAGAAAGATTTTTTTCGGTTATTTGGTATCCCTCATCCAAAGAATGATTTTTTTAGTTTTCCGAGTTCTTTTTCCAAAGACTCCTTTGATTTAAAATTACCATATTTTGTTTTCAATTTTATTCCTCTTTGTCTTGCTTTTATTTGTAATTTCTTAAAAGATTCAGCTTTATTTTCAAGTTCTTTTCTCGATAGATTAGTTCTCTTCCCTTGAATTTCCTTTGTAACTTTAATACCGACATTTTTTAATCTATCTTTTAAAGTCTTAAGAGATAGATTTTTAATACTTTTTCCAAATTCAGATCTACTTCTTTTAAGACTTCTTAAAGTGTCTGTAGCCATTTCTATTTCCATTTCACCCCCCGACGGAGTATAAGAAGCCATTTCGGTTAATATTTGTGCAGTTGATACTTCTTTTACTCCTAGACCCAATCTTCTTGCGTATATAATTACTTCTGGATTTATTGTAAAAATTGATAAACCGTTTATATAATTGTTAACATCTTCTAGAATTGTAGATTTAATAAACATACTGCTCATAACAGCAGATAGAAAATCAAAGGTAATAAATATATTTGTAAATGTTTTTTTATTTAACGATTCATAAGCAAACGAAAAGATCTGTCCTAGATCTCCAAATGTTTTAAATAAGAAAATGTTATCTATCGGTTCATATTTCTGAGTTAAGAAATTAACTGAATTATTAGAAGAAGATATTAACTTATTCTTAGGAGGCTGAGTTATTTTCTTACCAAAAAAACTATTAATATACAATATTATACTATCATCTTTTTTTGATCTAACATAGTTTATATCGAAAAATATAGTACGCTTTTTACTTTGTGGTTCTACATGTACAAATACATATCTTTGATTTTCATTTGGTTTTAGTCCGGTAACAATATCTTTTCTCCCCCTTTGTGTTGACATATTTATAATCTGATTTGTAACTGAGCTGGCACCGGATGCATCGTAAATAGTAGCATTTGAGTTAAATACATTTAAATTAACATCTGGAGAATAAAGAATTTTACATATATTTGTAAACAATGGGGAAAAATTTGCACTAGCCTTTGTAGCATCTACACCTATTAAAACATTATTTGTACCTCTAGAAGGATTTAGAAGAGTTAGCAGATTATCTGAAAAACTTGTGCAATCCCATATATCGAGACCTTGTTGTAAATTTACATCAAATATACCCACTGTAGTCTGTATCTCATTGATAAAATTATTTTTAATAGATTGTGTACTACTTACATTAGATAATATCTTAGCTTTTGATTCTAATTTATTAAGAAGCCTTTGTACCGGAACTATTTCTGCAAGAGGTCTAATATAATATAAATCTGTATCTGTTTCTATCCATTCTACGTCTTCAAAATACCTATTCAAAAGTTCTTTGTGAACAATATCTTTTTGTGTTTTCCAATTGTTTCTTGCAGCAGATTCTAAAAAATCATGACACTGATCTAAGAATATTAATAATCTTATTAATCTTATAGAAAGATAAACACTTTGTGTTTTCTGAAATATCACTGTATTTTTTATATCTAGTTCTCTTTGCATATTTATATAATATAAATATAAAAATTAAAATAAACTATATATATAACCATGAATAATAATACCTATTCTGTCCCGGTTTGTTCAATTCTTGGAAATTTAAAGAAACTCGTGAAGTATTTGTTAGAACAAACATAGAGTCTCTAAACTTTGTTAAACGCGATACATCATCAATGTAATGTGGATTTTCTATTAATATTTTTGCATTCATTAGTCTTTTTGAATGGTCTAATTCAAAAAGACCGATGTATTTGGGACCATCTTTACATATTTTACCATTTGGAAAATAACCTATGTAAAAATATTTGGAAGAAGTATACATATTTGCCATTCCTCTCATTGCGAATAAATTTATGTAGAAATGTTCATCATAATTAGGGGTTTCTTCTGAAGATATCATCATTATCCAATTGTAAGCCCAGTTTTCAGCATTAAGATGGGTCAAAAGTTTTAGTTCTCCACCCGAGGGTGGAACCAAAGAGTTATTTATTTCATCCTCACATACTATATTACATCTTGGCGTAAAAGTTTTAAATTTCATATTAGGGTTAAATACAAAAGAAAAAACTAAGTATATAAACATTTTCATATTTAATAATATTTAATATTTTTAAATTACTATTCTTGTAATATTGACAAAACTTTATTAATAGTTGGTATACATACTTTCACAGCTTCTGATACCATATTTTTATTTGGCTTTTTAAGATTTAGTATATTTTTAACAACATAAAATATTATACCAGCTGCCGCAGACTTTGGTGTAACAGAATCAAGTTTAGTTTTATTTTTTTCATACATATCTTCGCATTGAATTGAAACATTAAAAGGAAGTTCTAAAGTTTTACAATACATTATAAAAGAATTATTTTCTTTTATATCTATTTTTTGCTTACCAAGATTTGTATATTGTTTATTTTCATCCATTATCTGCATAAATATTTTTTCTCCCTTTAGAAACCCTTTATTAGTTGTGTCTACGTATTCTATTATTTTTTTACGTTCTATAGGATTGTTATTGTGGACACAAGCGTAATATAAACAAGAAGCTATCAGACCAGATCTCACAGAAGCCCTCGTTAATTTTCCAGATTCCATGCATATGTGCCACATGTTTTTTGCTTCCATTAGAACAACCGATGGAAGCCCGAGAACAGTACAATAGTCTGTAAATAATTCAGACGTTTTCCAAAATGTTTTCTGTTTATGAGTAAATGTCTGTTGATAATGAAGTCTCATAATAAAAGAATTTTTATTGAATCCGGGTACAGTACCCGATTTGCAATAAGGATTATCAGAACTATAAAGATCACATCTCTGAACGCTATTTTGGTAAGAACCGTCGTCATTTTTATATAAATTCCATTCACAATCGCTGAATATTTTGCAAATTACTTCTCCACAATCCATACAAGTTTCCATTCCATTATTTATGTCTACGTTAGAATGACTACATGATTCTCCTTTAATCTCAACGGAATCTTCTTTGAGACATATCTCTAGATCTTCCCAAATAGAATCCATGGTTAATATAAACAATATTAATAAGATGTTTTAATATGTTTATAAAAACGTAATTTTCGCAAATTATCTAATATTTAAATATTAGATAATTTTAAATGCCTATTATTTTAGATCGAACGTCTGTAAATATAGAATTAGAACCTAATAAATCAATGTTTAATGTGAATATAATATCAGAACATAAGTATGATGAAGCTGGTTTCCAAGAATTTATCGAATATTTCAAAAATACATGGAAATATATACAAGAAAACAATGAGAAGTATTTTCTTATAATAAATATTAAGACTACTGGTGAAAATGATTTGCCTTTATCGGCTTTTATTAATTTAATACAAACAATAACCGGACTTCATGAATTATTTGTCAAACATTTACATTCTTGTTGTATAATATCCAGCGGTGCTAAAAAATGGCAAGATGCTTATGATTTTATAACTAAATTTTACAAACCTCCAGATCAAAGACCTCTTATGTTTACAGAAAATCCAGAGGAAGCTAAATTTTTCTTGTTAAGTAATAAAATTATTGCATAAAAATAACTATATTAAAAATAATTATTATTTTAAGTAAAATGAAGATTGTAACTTGGAATGTTAATGGTATTCGATCACGTATTTTCAGTGAGAAGACTAGCGCACAAATAGGGAAGACTAGAGATGTTGAATTAGAAGAAGATAGCCCAATATCAAAAATTTTAGAATTACAACCAGATATTATTTGTCTACAAGAAACAAGATGTGACACTTCTCAAGGTAATAGATTTAAGATATCTGGTTTTAAGTCGTTTTTCAATGAGTCAAAAGAAAATGGTACCAGAAGTGCTAATAGATATTCCGGTACAGCTGTTTTTATAAAAGAAGAAATAGAAGTTGAAAAAATAGAGACACAGATTCCGAATTACCGTGATACCGAAGGCAGAATAATAATTTTGTATCTGAAAGATTTTATTCTCATAACTGTTTATGCACCAAATTCTGGAACAAATTATGACAAAAAGGTAGAATTTATAAATTGTATGTTAGAATTTTTAAATTCTCAAACTAAGAGTGTTATATTTTGCGGAGATCTAAACATAGCTAAACAAGTACATTTTGATATTTCAAAGGCAAAAGAAGGTCCCGGAATATATAAACACGAATTAGACTTTTACGACGATCTTTTAACTATTGGTTTTACAGACTCTATAAAAGATGACCCAGTTGTGTTTACATGGTGGGACCCAAGAGCTAAAAAAATTGATGGAATAGCATGCACGAGGCATGCAAATAAAGGTTGGAGACTTGATTATTTCTTTACAAAAGGAATTAATAAAGTATCCAGTAAAGTTTTTAAACATATAGGAGAAACTAATCCGTTGGCGAGTGATCATGCACCGGTGTTTTTACTTGCCGAATAATAATCCAGCTTGTTTACCAATAGATCTCATGGGGTTAGCCTTAAAATCACGGGCTTCTAGACTCGAACCTTCGTAGTACTCCATAACTTTATACAAGAAGAACATAGTAATTAAAATAGCAATTGTTAAGTTAATACCCCATATTGCCTTATCCCAATCTGAAGTACCACATGATTTGTTCCCGCAGCAACCATTATTCGCACTGCGAAGTTCATTTAGCTGGGAAAATAGAATCCAGAATAGACTCATAAATATTACGGTAGTGAAGATATTCATTTATTACTATTAAAATATTTTTTTTTAGTAATCATTCGACCAAAAATCTTTTAGAGAGTAATTTTTTATTTTGTTGTAATTTTTTTGAATTTGATTTTGTTTAGTTTCTAATTTTATAACTGTTTCTTCGCTGAAACTATGAATCTGCATTTCAGTAAGATACTTAAACGAAGAGTCTACTTTATGATATTCATTCTCCTCTAATTGTTTGTTTATGTATTCCAGTTTTTTACGAAATACTACAATCTTGTCATCTATGATATCATTTATAAATCTTATTCTTGAGTTTATTATCTTTAGTTCCGAATCTAACTTATTCAGTAGATTCTTTTGGCGTTTAAGATAGTAATCATTTCTAATTATCCAGAAGTGAAATATTATTTCTTCTGGTGATTCCATCTTTACTATTTGATTTTTTTCATTAAATACATACATGTTGTTTGCAGACAAGTGTGTAACAAGTTTTAGCTTTTTAGAAATTGAATTATCTGAAGTCCATTCTATAAGAGTTTCTTTTGGAATCTTTATAGTAAATGAAACTTCGGTTTCTGTTGAATTATTTATATAAGAATATATAATGTTGTCAGTTTCTAGTTTATCTAGGAATGATTTATAATCATCTGTCCAAGTACCAATAGGAAGTTCTGTTACAATTACTTTGTTGTCTTCTATTTTATAAACACCTTTTGTATCCCATTTATTTTCATCTGTTTTTTCAATCGTACCTTTGAAACCTTTGTACCACGGGGTCATTTCTGGTATATCAGAATCTTCATTTTCTACTAGATCTAAAAGTCTCTTTTTAACATCATCTGGGTTGAAACGAGGAATATCCGTTGAGAATCCGGTTCCGATACCACATGCTCCATTTATCAAAATCATTGGTAATGTTGGTACATAAAACTTTGGTTCTATTGAATATCCGTCATCATCGAGGTATTCTAGAAGTTCATAATCATCTGGATGAAATATTTTATTAAATGTTTCTGATAGCTTTGTGAATATATACCTAGGACTAGAAGCATCTTTGCCACCTTGTAGTCTTGTACCGAATTGTCCTATGGGTTCTAGTAAATTTATATTATTAGACCCTATAAATGACTGAGCAAGATTAATTATTGTGTCCATAAGACTAGCTTCACCATGATGATAACTCGTCTTTTCAGAAACATAACCCGCGAGTTGAGAAACTTTGATTTCGTTAGTCAAGTTTTTCTTGATACATGCATAAAGTATTTTTCTTTGAGATGGTTTTAATCCATCTATAAGATTCGGTATGCTTCTTATATTGTCTTCTATCGAAAAAAGCACAAGTTCTTTGTTTATTAGATCTTTTACTTGAACACTTTGTATGGTATAATCAAGCGTACTTGGATTTTTAATGTTGTCTAATATCCATTTTTTGCGTGAATCTGAGCTAGTTTTTGAGAATGCCAGTTCTAAAACATTATTGTCTTCTGCGTCGGTGATTTTATAGTTAAGTGTCTTCATATCTTTGAAGTATTGTTTTGCCTCTACTGAAGTACTTGTGCCAAGTCCCTTATAGTACTTGATATTCCATCCATTTGTATTATTAGAGTCTTTCCATTTTTTATAGTCGCTTAGATTGTAGAAAGGTATTACATTATTTCTCTTAGTTATTTTTATAACAGGTGTCACCAGAGAACTTATAAAGTCCGTCTTTAGAAGTTCTGGCCAACCATTTGATATAAAATTTACTAAGAGACTCTTAATATGAAATCCATCTGTATCTGCATCTGTCATAATTAGTATTTTACCATATCTTAGATCAGATAAATTCTTGTATTTTTTATTCTCTTGTAATCCAAGAATTTTCTTGATGTTATTTATTTCTGTATTATTAGAAAGTTGTGAATAAGTAGCTGTCCTTGTATTAAGAACTTTTCCCTTGAGAGGAAAAACTCCGTAGTACTCCCTTCCAACAACAGATAGACCGGAGATAGCAGTTGTCTTTGCTGAGTCTCCTTCTGTAAGAATAAGAACACACTTTTCTGAGTCTTTTGTGCCAGCTTTATTAGCATCATCCAGTTTTGGAATGATGACTCTATTAGTTTTTTTACCATCCGTTTTTGATACAGTTTTTTTCTCTTTTGCCTCTGCCAGAGAAAGAATAGAGTCTATTATTCCAAGTTTTGCAACACTTTTTACAAAGTCGTCCGATAGAGAAAATTTACTTCCAAAATCAGACACTTTCGTTATATTTTTCTCCTTTGTTTGAGAAGAAAAATCTGGATTTTCTATCTTGCAATTTATAAAAACAAAAAGATGATCTTTTATATATTGTGGTTTTATAGTTAGACTTTTGTGTTTTTCTTGTATAATTTCCGTTAATTTCTTCATAAGAGGGTTTACAACATGATCGACATGTGTTCCTCCATCAGAAGTATTAATTCCATTAACGAATGATACACATTTAAAACCTTCGTTACTTGGTGCAATTCCTACTTGCCATCTTGATTGCTCTTTGATTACTCTTGGTTTAGTCTTTTTGTCGCCTATGTACAAAGATACATAGTCAGAAAAGTCTTTGAAACCAAGCTTATTACCGTTTAAGAATACGTTTACACTTTTTGGGGTTATAGCACATATGTCATAAACTCTTTTGAATAATACTTCTTGTGTATCTTGTGATAATGTATTCACTCCAAACTTTTCGTAATCTGGGGTAAAGGTTATGATTGTGTATTCTTTAGCAGATTTTCCTAATTTTGGGTTTTCTATAATACTTAGATTATCACGAAAAGTCTGTGTGTACTTCTTTCCATCTTTTGCCGTTTCTATTGTAAAAGTTTTTGAAAATATAGCTGTAAGTTTTGCACCGAGACCATTAAGACCACCAGTTGTTCTTTTTTCAGAATCGTCATAGTTACTTGAAGTCAATAAGTTTGCAAATATAAGTTCTGGAATATAAATCTTGTACTCTGGGTGAATTTCTATTGGTATACCAGAGTCATTAAATACAGAAATTTCTTCTTTTGAAATATTTACTTTAATATTTTTGACATTATTATTTCTCTGTACTTCATCTGCGGCATTTGTAATTATCTCATCGAATATTTTATAGATCCCTGGGTTCCATTCGCAACTAGCAAGTAGCGCAGAGTCTTCTTCTATAACCCAAGTTTCAATTTTGGTATTTTTAATATCCCCGACATACATACCAGGTCTAGCAAGGACATGTTCTATTTGTGAGAACTTTCTGTACTTATCAGACATAATTCTGGTAATGTATAATCTATTTTTTTAAGCCTTTTATTTTTCTGTAATTATTTTTCAGCAGAGACGAGTCTTAAACTTTCACATATTTTAATTATTTCATCTTTTGTTTTCTCTCCCTTAAAATCTACAATTTCTTTTCCGCATTTTAAAAAGCAATGTGGAATAGTATAAATTTTTTTTTCTATAAGATGAGATTCAAATTCACCGTTGTCTACGCTGATGTTATATAAAATTGTACGCGGGATATCTTTTAATATTTTTTCAAGATTATGACACGGTCCGCACCAGCTTCCTCCGAATTTAAATATTATAATATTATCTCCAAAATCAATATTATTAATATTATTGTAGGTATCCAGAGTTTTTATCTCCATTTATTTTAAATATTTATTTTTTTTAAGTAAGTTAAAATTTTGTATTTAAAATATATTATAATTTTTAAATGGAATTTCCTTATTATGAAGACGCTTATGTAGGCTTCGTTTTATCTTTTATATTATCTATAATAACTTATTTCGTAATAAGATATTATTATGAAAAAGAAGATGTAAAAAATATATATACCGTGCCTATTTCTTTATTAACTGGTTTTTTGGTAGCTTATGCATTTGGTATTTTAACATATAAACCAGATGAAATTTTAACTGGGAATTTTTGGGATTAATTATACAAAATAAAATAATAAGATATTTTATAATGTCTATAAGTTTATCAAAATTTGATCCCAAAAGCATAGAAAGACGTAGAACATCCGGTTCTGGTCCAGCAACGTGTGTTTTTATAGGAAAAAGAGGAACTGGTAAAAGTACCCTTGTTAAAGATATTCTGTATCATCTTAAAAAAATACCAGCCGGGGTTGTAATATCCGCAACCGAAGATGGTAATGCTTTTTATTCAGATTTTATACCGGATATTTTGATCCATTCTGAATATAAACCAGAAATTGTACAGCAAGTTATAAATAGACAGAAAAAAGTTATAAACGGAACTTCTAAAAATTGTGATAATGATATTTTTGTACTCTTAGATGATTGTATGTATGATAAAAGAATGATAAGAGATACTAATATTCGTGGAATTTTTATGAATGGTAGACATTGGAGAGTAACGTTTATGCTTACTATGCAATATTGTATGGACTTACCTCCTGATCTAAGAGCAAATATAGATTATATTTTTATTCTGAGAGAAAATATTATACAAAATCAAGAAAAACTATATAAAAATTTCTTCGGTATTTTTCCACAATTTTCTATTTTTCAAGATGTTATGAATAGTTGCACCGAAGGTTATGATTGTTTAGTTTTAGACAATACTTCGAAAAGTAATAATATACAAGATTGTGTATTTTGGTATCGAGCAAAACCAGAAAGATATTTTAAAATAGGTTCAAGAGAACTATGGAATTTTAACAAAAAATCATATGATAAAGACTCTAAAAATAGAATTGAAGAATTAGATCAAAAAAAATTAAAAAAGAAAAATGCTATTTCTGTAACAGTTAATAAATTAAAATAAAACTAATAATCTATAAATTTGTAATTTAAAACATTTAAGTTTTGTTTAAATAATTTATATAATAAATTCCATATATGTTCGGTATATATTAATTTTTGTTTTATTTTAATATACTTAATATCTACTAGCTTATCTCTATAATAAATAAAATATCCAGCTGATAAAGTAAAGTCTGTATTTTCTTTATTTAGTTGAATATTTCTTAAATTAACATATACTTTGTCATAGCTTATAAATTCATTATATAAATAATCATATATTATTAACCCCATTAATTTGGTTTATATAAAATATTTTAAATAATTTTTTTAACCTTATGTAAAATTATTAAATATTTAGTACCTATTATTTTACTTAAAGTAATAACTTATATTTTTCTTATATGGAAAAGATCAATAAACTTCTTAAAATTCCTCAATATGAACAACGTTCTGATGAATGGTTTAAACAACGCGAAAATAAACTAACATCAAGCGATGCCGCAACTGTTATTGGTATAAATCCTTATCAAAAATCACACGAAGTACTATTTAAGAAATGTGGTCACGATCTTAAACCATTTGTGGGAAATATTGCAACTAGACATGGTCAAAAATATGAAGACGAAGCTATTGATAAATATTGTGAAGTAACGAATAGAGTAAATTATAATTTTGGTCTAATCGCTCACGAAGATGTCTATAATAATAAGGACTATTATTGGTTAGCTGGTTCTCCAGATGGAATAGCATTAGATAAAGACTCTGAAAATTCAGAACCTATTCTTTTGGAAGTTAAATGTCCTTATAGAAGAAAAATAATAATGGGAGAAATTCCAAAATATTATGTACCACAAGTACAACTTAATATGTTTATATGTGATATAAACCTTGCGGACTTTATAGAATATTGTCCAACTACCGGTGTTCTTAATATCGTAAGACTTGAACGAGATGAACACTGGCTTTCTGAAAATATCCCTATTCTTGAAAAATTTTGGAAGGATGTAGAATATTATAGAAAAAATGATATTACAGAACATCACAAATTTCCAAAACAAAAGAAAATTCTTGATTTTAGATCACGGGTTAAAGAGTGTCCAATTGAGAACGAAGAATGCTTAATTAAGGATCAAACGTGTTTAATTAGAGATTAATTTTACAGAAAAAGATACAACTTAAAAAAATAGTCTATACATTAATAAAATGGGCATCCGTGGTTTGAACACGATGATCAAAAAGAATTCTCCAGAATGTGTTACTTATAATAAAATAGAAAAATATTCTAATTCTGTTGTCGCTATTGATTGTAGTATTCTACTGTATAAATTCAGATACGCATCAAATGTAGAAAATGCACATCTTATAGGAATTGTAAATAGAATTAAATTTTATATGATGTCCAATATTCTTCCAGTTTTTATATTCGATGGAGTTCCCCCAGAAGCTAAAAAAAATACAATTGAAAAAAGACAGGCAGTTAAATATAAGTTATACAGGAGACTTGATATCCTAAAAGAAACGGTTCCAGAAAACGATGTACAAGAAAAAGCTATAAAAGAAGAAATAGAAAAGTTATCTAGTCAATTGATAGTTATTAAGAAGAAACACGTGGATGAATGTAAAGAACTTCTATTAAAGTCTGGCATTCCTTATATTAATGCTCCAGAAGATGCTGAAAAATATTGTGCGTTTTTGCAGAAAAATGGTATTGTAGACTATACTATTACAGATGATACAGACGCCATGACTTTTGGTTGTAAAAAAATCCTAAAAACTAATATTAATAATCATATAATTGAAATAGATTTTGAAAAACTTCTATCAGATTTTAATATGTCATACGATACATTTGTAGACTATTGTATATTGTCTGGTTGTGATTATACAGAAACTATAAGTCAAGTAGGACCAGTTACCGCATTTAATTCAATGATTAAATATGGTAATATAGAAAAGTACCTTGAATCTATTTCTGATAAAAATATTAAAAATTTTGATTATATAACCGCAAGAACAATATTTAAAACATTCGAATATGAAATTCCATGTGAAAAATTTATTAAAAAAACTTATGATAAAGAAATACTTTTAAATTTTCTCACAAAACATGATTTTAAAGAAAATGTAATTAAAAAATTTATTAAAATTCTAAATTAAATTATTTTTTTTTTCTTTTATAAATATAAAAGGATGAATCTAGCTATGTTTTTTGGAGCTAAAAAGAAGAAGGCCGCTAAGAAGCCGGTTAAGAAGGTAAAGAGATCGCCCGGGCGTAAGCCATCGCGCTCTGGAATGGTAAAGTCTCTACCAAAGTCTATGGCCTATGTTATGGTACGTACAAAAAAGGGTACACTTAGACGTCGTAAGCTTTATCTTGGAAAGAATGGAGCTCTTTACTACCGCACAAAGTCTGGTCGCCAGTATGTAAAGAAGAGTGTTCTAAAGCGCAAGAACCATGTTCTATCTCCGCGAAAACTTAAGAAGGCGCGCAAGGGTAAGAAGATGTAAATAGTTAATTAAAATCAAAATAATATAATAAATTTAAACAACTTATTATATTATTTATAATCTTAGGATTATTTATTTATTTTTACCAAAGTGTTTTACCTTTTTTTTCTCTTTAACTGGTTTTTTAACTTCTTCTTCTGACTCTAGTTCCTCTAGTTCCTCTAGTTCCTCTAGTTCCTCTAGTTCCTCTAGTTCCTCTAGTTCCTCTAGTTCCTCTGGTTCCTCTGGTTCCTCTGGTTCCTCTGGTTCTTTAACTGGTTCTTTAACTGGTTCTTTAACTGGTTCTTCTG
>Ga0181392_1000266_pt1 | contig 19405 bp, 20 predicted proteins | sample 15SPOviralmetaG_FD_130083 | JGI IMG/M metagenome (GOLD analysis project Ga0181392, IMG submission 130083) | Marine viral communities from the oligotrophic San Pedro Time Series (SPOT) site, San Pedro Channel, CA, USA - 15 SPOT_SRF_2010-09-15 | ecosystem: Environmental > Aquatic > Marine > Strait... | reverse complement strand
TTTATGATTTTATAACTCTTATCGATCTTGGGAGGTTTTTTATCTTTATCTATCACGACTGGTTTAGGTGTTTGTGATGGTAGAGAGAACTTACCTTCTCCTCGTTTTACTGGTTTCTTTACAATCTTTAAATCCTTGGGTGTATCTTGTACATCTCCTCCCATATTTTTAATTGCCTTCGTATTACCAATTGCTTTTCTAACTGGTATTTTTTGTATATCTGTTTTAGAGGGTTTCTGTGTCTTTCCTAATTCTCTCCTCTTGGGTTTAGGTTTATCAACTACTGGTTTCTTTTTTACAACTGGTTTTACAACTGGTTTAGGTTTAACAACTACTGGTTTCTTTTTTACATCTGGTTTTCCTTTCTGAAACTTTTTTACTGCTTCTACCTTTGCGTCTCGTAATTCTTTTTTCTTTTTCTTGTCTCGTTCGTCCTTCGCTTCTTGTCGCTTCTGTTTTTGTAACGCAGTGAGTTCAACCTTCTTTGGTACATCTGCCATGGATATTTTTTTTGGTAAGGTTTTCATAGTTAAAAATAAAGATTGTTTTTTATGATTGACATTATAACCATTATCATTAATTAATTTAACTATTTGTGGTTGTGTAGCACCAGATGGAACTTTTATCGTATATAACTTGTTATGTGCTTTAATTAATTTACGAAGTTCAGCACTCGTAAGTTGTCCTTTCAATTTCCCAGTTTTGTACGGCATCTTTATTATATATTATAAAATAAATATCTATGTATATATTACAAATAGGATGCCAAAGAATAATACAATTATTGACAAATCCCATAGCAAGAAAGAACTTCTACATATTATTAATTATTTCAACATTCCTACTGGATTATCGCAAAAGAATAATAAATATGAAATCGCTACGAACCTATGGGATATTATATCAAAAACCGACTACATACACATACCCAAAGATAATCAGTTCCTAATTGAAAATATACAAGATTTAAGATTATTTTTAAAGAATCAGAATCCAAAGAAAAAATTAAGTGTTAAAGAAAAAGATAATATAAGTTTTAAGACAAAGAAATTAAATCACTATTGCATAAATAATTACTGTATTGAAACAAGTTTTTTTGAAGATCTTATTGATGTATATGATACAGCATCATTTGTATCTTCACATGGTGATTTACCCAGTGTAAGGAAAACATTAAAAGCATTAATGGATGATCCTAAAAAATTATATGATATTGAACCTAAAATATCACCAGAAATAATGAAGGAAATACATATTAAGAAAAAATTAAAGAAGAGATCAAGTATATATAAATGCGATGTTAAGCATGGACATTTTGTAATCAATTTTGATTGATGCGTATTTCTCCCAATATTTTTTTCTATGTTTAAGTATATATAAATGAGTTCATTACAAAACAATAAACAATTTCTTAAAGATCTTGAATTAGGATTAAAAAGCGAAGATAGTTCCATGCCATTCCTCACTCAAATATTCGGTGAATTATGGAATACTGGTACAGATTTAGGTGATAAGTTTAATAAATATGATTTTAGATCAAAGACCTTACCTATTAAAGTTGAATTAAAAACCAGAAGATGTGACTTTGGAGATTATCCAGATCTACAATTTGAACTGGGTAAAATAGAAGATGGTATTAAGTTCTGTAAAGATAATGAAGGTGGTAGATGTTTTTTCATTTGGAGATGCATAGGTAAGAATGGTTCTCATTGGGGTAAAGAAAGATTTTACTGGTGGGAACTTAAAGATGGTGAATGGTTTAAAGGAATGGGTGGAAGAAATGATCGTGGTAGAGATGAATGGAAAATGTTATGTAAAATAAAAAATGAATATATTAATCCTCTTTTTTCACATAGACCGACTTTATAGTTGCAATATCCGTTCCCATTTTATTTGATAATTTCTGTTCTATCTCCTTAACATCTTTTAATAAATGACTCGCTACAATTTTCCTTATGATAGTAGTACTGATATTCTTATTAATATATTTTTTACTCGTCTTTATTAACAATTGCGATATACCATTTCTACTGATAGGAAATAATATATCACCATTACCTAATTTATTTATTCTCATATACATTCTTATTATCTTCTCTAATGGTTTTGAAATATTTATAATCTTTTCCGCGTACTTCTTACTCGTCTTATAATCGTTTAAAATGAACTTGGCATTATTTTTTTCAACTACAAGATAGTTACTATCCTTCTTATCTGTATCACTTAAATTATTATACCCTTTCTTTCCAACTATGATTTTCATTTGTGATAGGTCGTTTCTCATAGGATTTTCAATTAGTATCGATAGTAGGACATAAACCATTAATAATTTCTTTTCTTTCTCTGGTATTGCGTCTTTCTTTTTTAATTTTGGAATATTTAAATCAACTCTGATTTTTTCTACAAATGATAATAACTCATCCATTGAAATAAATGAGTCCTTCTGTTTCTCGGAGATAACGCCGTTTTGTTGATTTTCAAGGTATTTAGAATTGAGTTGGTCTCTTATGGTATTATATTTTTCAATTAATTTTTTATCCTTATCTTGTGCCATGAGTAAAATAATAATTGAATTGTAATAATTTCTCTGGGTTGTAAAATGTCTTTCACTTAATTTTTCTTTAACTTTTTCAATATCTTTAAGAAACCCATAATCATCACTTTCAAATATATTTTTCAATTTGTTAAGGTTACCAACATACATTTTAATTGTGCTATCCTTAATATTGGGTCTGGATTTTTTAATTAATGCAATCAAGTTTTCTGTTTTCATTTATTATAACATTAGATTTTTTTTAATGAAAAATTAATCTAAAAAAAGGGAATATTTTTTTATATAGCAAATGGTCTCAAAATATTTTGAATTTTTTTTAGTTTATGACGATGTTTTTTTATTTATAGGGGTACATAAGGAAAAAGGATTTTAGTAGCAATTTTTTTATCTATTATATGTTAAATGAATACCTACATCCAAGGGGATATACATGAAATAATCAAAACATTTGATAATAATTCAATTGATTTTATATATACTGATCCACCATTTGGAACAACCAAAGCATCGTGGGATAAAGGATTGAATTGGAAAGAATTATTTATAGAAATGTGGAGGGTTTTAAAACCAAATGGTATAATATGTTTATATGCATCCATGCCATTCACATATGAACTTTTAAAATATCAAACACCTAAATATCATTATTCATGGTGTAAGAATAATAAAACTGGTTTCTTTCAAGCAAAATATCAACCATTAAGACAAATGGAAGAGATATTTATTTATTATAAAAAAAGAGGTACATACAATCCACAGATGGTAGGTGATACATATAAACCAAAAAGAAATGTTATGGTAGGTGGAAGGAATGGATATTATGGAGATAAATTAAAAGATAAAAAAAATGAATATGTTTCATCTGATGGAGAAGGTCATACTGGATTATATCCAACAACATTTAAAAATTGGAAAATAAGAAAAGATAATACTGGTATAACTCGTGACGATGAACAAATTGATTATTTCATAAAAACATATAGTAATAAAGGTGATACAATTTTAGATATGACTTGTCATAATAAATATGTAGGAGAAAGATGTAACATTTTAGAAAGAAAATATATTGGTGTTGATATTAATTTACTGGAATAGTACTTCAATTTGACCAGTCGTCTTATCCATGGTGAGGGTTCGGAGAACTTCTAAATATACTAATTGAGTATAGGTTCCATCTGCGAGTCCTTCACCACTACCATTAACACCTCTGGCGTTCATATGAATATCAATACCCTTGGTTCCAATTCTTTCACCACGATTCAAACGGAAACCTTGCCAGAATTGAGATCCACGGAGTCCATCTTGGTTTCTCCCTTCGTAATTTTGTCCCTCACTTGTTCCTTTGAGTAATGCTTCACCAGAGGCACTATATACTTCACGAGGAGTGTGATAATGTCTCTTGTCAGCATCGTATAAATTAAAGAAATGTCTGGCATTATTCTTAACATTGAGAGGATAAAGGAATCTTTCATTAAAGAATAAATTACTTTCAAGAACCCCACTCTGTTTTGCGGTCGGTGTCATCGCCAGTGCTTGGTATTTATTTAGGATTGCTTGTTCTTTATTTCCAGTTGGAGCGTAACACGCAAAACATTTTGTAACAATACGAGAAGCACCACCAATATTTCTCGTATTAGTCTGTGCCGTGTCTTTGGTTAAATCTGCTTTATTTGCGGTAATCGTTTGACGAGATAATGTATAATCAAAATATCCCATCTGTGCTGGTTCAGCGTCCTTCATCTGTTGCATTGACATCTGGGGATAGAAAATGTGATCACTAATTAATTCAACCGAGTTCTGGTCTATAAGGAACTCATTATCATTATCACCATCATCTTTTTTGACAAGTGATACTCTGTCTCTTATGGTTGGTGTGAAATATAATTCAATCTGTACTCTATCATTCTCAAACATAAATAGAGGTAATCTATTCTGGGATGATTTGAGGAATGGGAAAAGATCATGTAACACAATAGAGAACGATGGGGTCAAGTCGGTTCTTCCATTTTGCGTGGTGATGTATTGGAAATTGTGATGACCTAATCCAGCAACACTTGCTTTACCTTGTGAATCTGCTGCACTTTCAAGGACACCAGCATCCATATATTCACGACCATTAGATAATCCATATAAATCTGCTTCTGTATTTTCTCCACTGGTATAATATAATTCATAATCCATATCTCTTCCAGATAAATATTGTTCTCTTTGTGTCTGTGTATCATTATCCTTCATCATGGATTTCAAACTGGAAAAATGCCCAAACTCCTCTATATCACAAATTACTCTTCCAGAACTCGTACGGAGGACTGCTCTTTCTATAAGAGAATGAATACCAATATTGGGAGGAACATATACACGAGAAACACCAACATTAGGTTTAATCGCAAAGGATATAGAAGATGATGAAGATAGATGACCTTTTGGTTCTAATTCAAATCTGCAAAATCTATTATCTGAACTGAAAACAACTGGGCGTAACACATCAGATTCTATTTCTTGTCCAGCAACATAATTCATAGGTTTTAATCTCATAATTTCTGGGCGTGTATCTCTTTCGTCACTCATTTTATATATGAGGTATATTTAAAAAATATAACTTAAAAAAAGTCAAAAAAGTATTATAAACCTTTTTGGCAATAACAATATAATATATAATGCCAAAAAGGTTTAAAATTAAAAAAAGATAAAATATTTGTTTTTGCCAAATTAGTTTATTGCTGAACTTGTATTCCATTCTGGTTGAAAAAGACACTCTGTTCGCTATTTACAAATATAAATACAGAATGTGGGCGGTCAGTAGTTAGGTCACTTTGAATATTCATACCCCAATTTTCATCACGGAAATCAGTTCCTTCTCCACCTAACGCGTCATAATTTATTCCTAATCCCCATATTTGTCCTCCATTAGGAGTAGTGGTATATTGCACATTGTTTTTATTTCTATCTGCGAGTTGTACTTGATCCGTAGTAAAATCACGATTAGTATTTTCAACAGATAAACAATTCTTCATGTTAGTTCCAAATGTTTTTACAGATGATACATAATCTTTGAGAATTACTGGATCAGTTAGTAATGTAGAAGGACTATCGCGAACAACAGAATTATTTTCAAACATTTTAGGATATAACCTTCCTCCCTTTTGCCAAACCAATTTAGTTACATTTGCGACATCATCATCTGTATTAGTTATCATAAGAGTAGAATAACCATTCTCACTTCTATTATTCAAAAACTTTGAAGGAACAAATGATGAGAATACACTACGAACTTTACTTAATCCAAGATTGAAAGATACATTTGCATTCTGGGAATTAATAGTATCATAATAAGATGAGATGGATTGGTATGTGAAACTGGGTTTGCTCGATACTACCCCCTCTTGAACCTCACATAGAAGTTTTAAATCACTGAACTCATAGAATGCGTCCGTGATAGCAGAAGAGTCATTATCATTTGAAAAAATCATCTGGGAGTCACTCGCAAGTGCCAAAACAATTTCTAATCCACCAAGAGCAGAATTGGAAAGCGGTATATCCTCCGTACCATTTAGGAGACCACATGGTAACGATAGGCAGAACTCTTGGGGTTTCCCAGAATATACAACACTTTCATTGAACCCAGACCAATTGGGAAATGTAAGTGACCTATTAGACATACTTGAAATATTATCAGTTGTTGAACTGGTAAGCGGAAGGTAATTTGAAAGCATGTGTGCATAATGTCTTACTTGTTCTATTGTCTGTTGATGGCGTATTGAACGCGTGGTTAGAGATTCAAAAGCACCATATACACCAAGTCTTGCATCAACTGCCATAGGTGCCGATGCAGCAACAGTCCTCGTACCGTCTTTAAAAAATTGTATCTTACCACATATCTTCACAGAAGAAGGAATAAGGGTTCCTTCCATTGCTGGGATCTGGAAGATAAGATTTGCCATTCCCTCTCGGAAACTCATTCTACCATTGCTGGGAGCATTTGAAACACCGATCTCTAAATATCTATTTGCCATTTTACTTATAAGTTATATTATTATTTTTGAAATTAAACATTAAAAAAGTTAATACCAAAAAGGTTTATTCTCTCTGTTTGAAAGTATATTCCTTTAATAACATTCCATTATTCCTAATTGCATCTTTATTTTCTTCTTTCCAATTCCACCATTTCGCCTCCCAGTGCTTCACTTGTGATTTCTGACTTAAACCATTTTGCCAGTGTTTAGGTGTTAATGGAATATATCTTGTATCTTCCTTAATTAGTTCCATTAATTGACGTTGCTTTAAATGTGGTTTTTGTTCTGTAACTTCTTCCATTTTTAATATTACATTATAAAAAAAATAATATATTTATATATTAAAAAAGTATGTCATTGATTATAACTGGAAATAAATTAGTTGAGAGTGGTGTATCAGATATTGGGGAATCACAACCAGCATATCATTATAGAAACTTCTTAAAAGAAACTATTACATTACCAAAAAATAGTGAAGTCGCTGTACAATCTGTAAAAATCACAAAGGGAAGTGGTATAAGGATTTCACCAGATGATGGATTTTATGTCATGTGGAATAAGGATTTGGCAAAATTAGATAATGGTGAAAATGTTTATGATACTACTGGAACCCCTATATGGTGTCCTCTCGGTTTAGTAGATCCAGACCAAGCAGAAGATGTTTCCATAGATGAATATGGTGAGAGAGTAACAGAAGCAATGAGAAAAGGTGTTCCTCATCCAGATTTAAATTACATTCCTTCAAGTTCTTTATCCAATAGATATTATCCATTAGCAGAACCAGCATTTGATTCCACGAGTGGTTCATTAATAGGATATGATCTTGACTGGGCACAAAATACTTATGATTTTCCAAATCTTAATAATGTTACCTCATTAAATGGTACAGAAAGTAAATGGTTTTTTGATACTGACCAAACATTAACATCATCTGTTGATGGTTCTAATTTAAAAATTGAAGCACCAAAAGGAGCGATTACAACCTCACCCTCCGATTTTCAAATTGTTTATACTGGAAAACCAATAACATTTAAAGGAGGTAATTTAAGATTTGATATGAATGGATTACTTGAAGATCCAGATAGTGGTAAGTATAAAGTCATGACAGATTTTTCGGTTGGTTTAACAAGGAGTAAAGAAATCACGGGGTCAGAAGTACCAGATGATATTGATTTCAGTGATGATGGACTGATGCCAAGGACTGGTACAAAAACAACAGAAAAAAGTGAAGGTAATTTCCAATTTAACGATTTTGTCATAAGAGCAATTACAGACCAGAATGGAGTAACTGAATTAGTATTGGGACATATGGTGATGAAAGATAATACCACCTCGGGGGATATGTGTATGAGAGAAATTGATTATTATTCTTTTGCAAAGAGTGGTTCGGTTGATAATCCAGTATTAAGTGATGGTGCTGGTGGTAGATATAATCTTACAACTAATTCCACAAAAATTACACAATTCCTCATACATGTAGAGAATGATATTGTTTCCTTTTGGTATTATGATGGTGGTGGTGGTAATGATACTGATGATGACCCTTTGAATGGTGCTAATAAAGCAAATTACAAAAAGTTTTGTAGTGCTGATTTGTATGATTGGAGTGGTGGTGATGCAGCAGTAAATTATAAAAAACATTACCCTAAACCAGTAAATCAGAATATATGGTGGATGTATCCAAAAATATATATAGCACAAAACGCCACAACCAATTATCATTTAGATTTATCGTGTTATAATGGTGTTAGTCGTAGTGGAATGACTGATACATATTATAATCCTAAATATGATTGGAGAGTTAAAATGTTATTGGATGGTGAAGAATCTTTGATAAGAGAGATAGAAGATAGATTTTTTAATAGAATTGTAGATAGCACCAAAGCATATACATATATGACGATAAGGTCTCTTGCAGATCCATATTTAAAAGAACAAGCATGGGTGATGATATTACAAGAAGATAAAGAATATTACCCAAATACTACATTAGCACAAGATGAATATATTGGTTACAGATTAGGATTTCCAAATATTAAAATATTGAGACCAGATATAAATGGTAAATCGGTAGAGGTTGGGAAAACTAACAATGCTGGTGATGGTAATGAAGGATGGGAATACACATCAACCGACCCACCCTCTATCTTGAATAGTGGTTCTTTATTTGTAAGATTAGATAATTACACACAGAAGACACTTAATGGTGCTGTTGGGAGACCATCTAAAATATTATATACAATTCCATCATTTGATATTAATGGTAACAATAGAGGACAACTCTTTTACGAACCAGCGGATCGCGTATATGTGAAACTCAATAACCCCTCTCCACTCACTATAAATACATTTGATATTTCTATATGTGATGAGAATGAAAGGTTGGCGACTAAATTAAGGGATCAATCAATTATCACTTTACATTTTAGAGATACACCGCATATGAATTAAAATATATTATAATAATAAATGAAAGTACTAATCAAGAAATCAACTAAACCAGAAAAAAAATACATGGCGATATTTTGTGACTGCGATTGTAAGGGGGAAAAAAATGAATGTGGTAAATCCAAGAGAACCAAGACGATACATTTTGGATCCGCAAATATGTCTGACTTCACAAAACACAAGGACGAGAAAAGGAAACAAAGATATTTAGACCGACATAAGGCACGAGAGAATTGGGACGATCCAAAAACTGCTGGTGCGTTGTCAAGATGGATCCTTTGGAATAAACCAACATTCAAGGAATCAGTCAAAGATTATAAAAAACGATTTAATTTGAAATGAAAAAAGTACCATATTTTTTTGACATAGGAAATGGTCTTAAACATTTTGAATTTTTTTTACTTTTATGACGGAGATTTTTATTTACAAGGGGTACATAAGGAAAATAATATTAATATAGAAAAATATGAAATAAATATTAAAATAGTTTTATAATCCCTTTTTTTAGAAATTAATACAAAATAATTAAAATGTATTAATAATATAAATGAATGTAATGCCAGTAGTTGAGTTTGAAGAGGAAGAAATCCCACAAGAAGAAAATATTAACATGGATTTATCCGAAAACATCGATGATGATGAAGTTTATGAGGAGGATACTGGTGAGGCAGATGAGCAAGGTAATATATTACCAGAGGTAACCAAGAAGGAACCATTATATAGGAAGGAAGATATATTTGTAAAACAGAATCAACCAGATCCAGTTAAACCACCAAAGAAGAAGAGGGTATTGAGTGAAGAACATAAAGCAAAATTAGCATTAGCAAGAGAGAAGGCACTTGCAACAAGAAGAGCAAACGCACAAGAAAAGAAGAGAGTTAAAGAATTAGAAAAGAAAGCAAAGCAGAAGAAAACAAAAGAATTAGAAGAATATGTAGAAGATAAACCCCCACCAGTAGTTGCCAAAGTACAAGAACAACAAAGTCGTCCTATGGTTGAAAAGGAAAAAGCAATAACCAAAAAAGATATAGAAGAAGCACAATTAGAAGCAATCATGAAATATGAAGCATTGAGAAAACAAAGAAAGAAGAAGAAACAAGAGGACGCAGAAGAACAAAGGAAAAAGGATGAAACATTAAATGCTATTAGAAGAGCAACACAACCAAGACAAAATATGACAAGAGGTTCTAATGGTTTTTGGGATGATATGTATTAATTTCTATGCATAATATAAAAATGGAGGATTTTACATTAAGTGAATTAGGAGTATTTTTAGGAGTAGTAGGAGGAATATTTACAAGTATTCTTCTCACCATTCAAAAGAGTAAATGTGATAAAATAGATTGTTGTTGTATAAAGTGTCATAGAAAACCAGAATTAAAAACAAATGATTCATTCCCTTCACCTAAACCATAATGGCAAAAACAAATATTATATCTTCTTAATTTTTTTTTTCCTTAATTATAAATTATAAACCAATTTGGCATTATATATAATATTGTTATTGCCAAAAAGGTTTATAATTTATAATTAAGAATAAAAATGTATATTTATAATAAATGACATACAAACAAGATTACAACAGAAAATATGGATTCAAACCATTATCTAAATCACATTCATTAAAAGATATCAGTAAGACAACTGGTTATAAATTATCTGGTTTAAAAACAATATATTCAAAAGGTATAGGAGCATATAAAACAAATCCATCATCAGTGAGACCACAAGTAACATCTGCTGAACAATGGGCGATGGCGAGAGTGTATGCTTCAATAAATCCAAAATCAAAATCTTATAAGATAGATAAATCACATCTTGTAAAAAATACAAAAAAAAAGAAAGTTCCCAAGGGATATCATAGGATGCCAGATGGTTCTATAATGAAGGATTCAGATATGAAAAAAAAATATTGATATATATTATAATGAAAGTTTTAGAATTATTCTCTGGTACTGGTTCAGTCGGTAAATGCTGTAAAGAATTAGGATGGGATGTTGTATCGGTTGATATGATATTACCAGCAGATCATGAATGCGATATTATGCATTTTGATTATAAACAATATGATAAAGATGAGTTTGATATTATTTGGGCAAGTCCTCCATGTACTGAATATTCGCAAGCAAAAAGTCGTGGTGTAAGAGATATAGAAGGAGCAAATAAAATAGTAAAGAGAACTATTGAGATAATAAATTATTTCAATTCAGAATATTATTTTATAGAAAATCCACAAACTGGAAAATTAAAGGATCAATCATTTATGCAAGACATGGATTATGTTGATGCTGATTATTGTATGTATGGAACACCATACAGAAAACGCACTCGCTTTTGGACTAATAAAAAATGTAATACGCAATTGTGTAATAAACAATGTGGATCTTTTATAAATGGAAAACATATTGGTAGTTGTGGATGTGGTGGTAAAGGACAAGGACATAAAAAATCATATAGTAATAAATCATATTCTCTACATGAAAAATATTCAATACCAGAGGATTTAATTTATACTTTATTTTTAGATTAGTTTTTTTCAATATATTTTAATAATTCCTCTTGTGTTTCTTGTAGTGAATTAACCAATCTGAATAATTCATCATTTATTTCTTTCTGCTTTAAGTATTTGCGTTTCATTCTCTCACATTTCTTACAACAACATTTCCACCACGAGAGGTCATACATTCTTTTATACCATATATATATAAAAAAAAATATATATTATAATAATAAATGGAAGCGAAGAAAAAGAAATCGGTACCAAAGGTGTTGAAGGTAAATGATATATTAGAGAGTAACAAATACAAACCAATTCACGAGAACCTCCCTCAACCACAATTCCTCACTTTGATAATAGGATCTGTACGCTCTGGTAAGACTAACTATTTAATTAACGCATTAAGAAACGGAAGCGACTTCTATGGTGAGGACTACTGGGATTATTATAAAATTATTTCAAACACACTGAACAATGATACCAAGGGAAAATATTTTAAAGATGCGTTTGATGATTGTGAAGACCATTATACAGATAAGATGATACAAGACCTTATAGCGTCTCAAAAAAAATATGAGAGAGAAGATATGCCGACCATGTTAATTTTACTTGATGATATCCTCTCTCGTGATTTCAAAAAAACAAATGACATCACCTATCTCTGCTCAAAGTTCCGTCATTATGAAATGTCAATTTTTTTGACTACTCAATCGTTCCGTTCAGTGGGAACCATCATAAGAAATAATGCAACGAACATATTGATTTTCCGTCAAAATAACGCCAAGGAACTTGATAAGATAAAAGAAGAATATTCTGAATTATGTGGTAGTGAGGAGAAGTTTATGGAATATTATAATTTAGCACATGATCAACCACATTCATTTTTATATATAGATGGACAACAGAACCCAGCAAGATTTTATAGAAGACATGAAACCTTATTGGGTATTGGAGATAAAAAAGTTATTAATGAAGTCCCAAGAGAGAAACCATCACCATTTAAAACTGAAAAAGATTTTACACCAGCAGATGTCAAGAAGAAGGATGACGGAGAAAAACCAACCGAGATCGATGGTTTCCGTGATGACTAATTTAATTTTTTTTATAATATTTTTTTTAAATATACCATAAATATAAAATGGATACATATGGATTGGATAATGCAATACAAGAGCAGAACCAGAATAGACAATATGTAGCAGAGCAGAATGCTCTTATAAATGCTAACAATTTAAAACGGAAAGAGGATAAGGATGCGAAGATACAACAAGATAGTATCATGGGTGATTTTAATTATGCAAAAGATAGTATTAATGATTTGTATGCTGGTACTGGTATTCAACAAGCAATTTCATCTCGTAATAGTAGATTGAAAGGTGAAGCATTAAAAGCAAAACAAAAGAGAGCAAAGACACTTGCTGGTAAAAGTGTTGAAGAATATGGTGATGAACAAGTTAAAACAGCATATGCAAAAAATCAACCAAGGGTTGTTTTAAATCCAGAAGCACAGAAACAGATGGAAGCACAGAGACAACAGATGAGGGCATTGAATCCTCAACCAGTCCAAGTGGAAGGGACACCAGATGCCAGACAATCTTTTTCTGTCGCACCACCAAAAGATAAACCAGTACAGATTGAAGCACCAAATGAACCAGAACCCCAACCAGAAGCATTACCAAGTGAGGACACAACACCAGCACCAGCACAGATTGAAGCACCAGTAAAGACAACAATTACACAAGAACCAGAAGCACCAAAATTACCAGCACCCAAAGTAACACCTACATCAGCACCAGAAGAACCAGAAGCAAAAGGATTTATCAGTGGTGCTATTAAGAGTGCTACTGGTATGTCTGATGAAAGTGCTGAACTTGCTGGACGCGTAGGAGGGGCATTGACTGGTGCTACATTAGGTGGTATGAGTTTATATGATGATATTGCGAATAAAACAAAAACTGGATCTTTTTTTGATAAAAAAGCAAGTGGTGCGGATGATTTTTCAAATGTAACAAATATCATTGCTGGTGCCAGTGATGCCGTAGGACTGGTTCCCGGACTTGAATGGGTTGCTGGTGTAGGTAATGCGATTGGTGGAATAGGTGGTATTGTGAAAATGTTTGGTGATCATGATAAAAATGTAAAAACTGCAAATACCGATTCAACCAGTTTTAAACCGACTGCCAATATAACTCAATCTGTATCATCATCACTTGGTACAATGGATCAAGTTGCTCAAAGTAATATTAGGGAACAATCAACCAATTCGTCAGTATATTAATCATTTTCCTTATATACCCCTTATAAGTAAAAATCACCGTCATAAAAATAAAAAAAATTCAATTCGTTATAGACTGAATTACTATATAAAAAAAATATGTTAAAAGATAGATTTATTTTTTAATGTTTTTATTCATTTCTCATTTCAAAAAGTTTTTCTGTCATTTGTATCATTTCTTCATTTATCTCATATGTATAAACCTTTTCGGTTTTTTTAGTTTTCTTATTTATCTTGGTTGTGCTGTGTGTTATGATAATATCCTTACTGAACATATCCTTATACGATTTAATCAATATGGATTTACAACCCTTAACACTTTCAAATGGATTACCTTTTCCTCTGTATCTACCGAATATATGTTTGTATTCAATAAATAATTTTTCTTGGTCGTGTGCTGTTAATATGGATTGTATTTTGAAATCCATTAAATCTTTCATACCCATACCATCTAATAATTTATTTATAAATATTGTCTTGTTAATACCAGATGTATATTTTTTAATATCAAAATCATTTTTGTTATTTAGTGTTGTGATATATTCATGATCTTTAACAAAGAACCTTACACGATTGAAATATTTTTCCAATTCTTTTTCACATGTGATTATTTCACAAAAATCCTCACATTTATCAAGGGGTACATTTAATAATCTAATTATTTTTTCCCACTGGGGAGGCATGTGTTTCTTCAATATTTCATATTCATCAAATGGTTCTTTTTCAATTGGTTCATACCAATCATCATCTTCTGAATCACTTAAAATAGGTTTTTCTTTTTGTTGTTCATCATATTCTAATTTCTTCCATTTATTTAATCCAATACATTTATTGGTTGCTTCCATAAATGCTTGTATTTTTTCATCTTTATAAACCTTTGCAATAGCATTATTACCACCACCACTTGATTTTTTATGTGAGTATTTTACATCATAACCTTTATGTTTTAATATTTTTAAAAAGTGTGCGAACTTATTAGTCTCATAGCAGTCTTTGGTATATTGAAAATTAATATATAATTCATTGTAATCATTTTCTATTTTATCATTACCACTCATATTTGCCATCCCTTGGTTTTTAAATAATTTCATACCATTCTCCAAGCAGTCTTTACATTCTTCAACATCTTCCCATTTGTAAGGTTTCCAGTTTTTCATGGAGAATAAAAAGGATAATTTTTTAATATTTCTACATCTTGCGATTTGTTGTACCATAGCAGTTGGTGAGATAGTGTGACCTTTCATGAATGCAAATACTTCTCTCTCCATTACACTATCCAATCCATAAACAATTTTTGGAGAGAATATTACAATTGGGTAATCATCTAAATTAATTCTTTCTGTTGTATCACTGGTAATACATACCATATCTTTTTTATCAAAACCTAACTGGATCAAGTCGCTATGTATTTTTAATGCTGATAATTTACTATCACAACAAACCATAAACTTTTTCAATGGTTTCATGTTGCCAATTAATTCATCATATGAATATAATTCTTGTGCTACAATTACATCACCATCTTTGGTTAAATTATGTTGATATTTATTTTCAATGAATGTATAATCAATATTATTCTGTTTTAAAAATAATAATGAATTATCACTTATATCAGCATCAGTACCAATTATTCTATCACACTCCTTCATCATTTTAATTAAAAATTGTTTTACAAGAACCCTCTTGTTATCAAGGTTGGGACAATCAATAAAATATTCAACTAAACTATTGAACTCATCTAAATATAATACATAATCAGAAAAATCTTCCCAATTAGTCATTTTAATAATACTATCAATTGTGACAACTATATTCTCACCTTCATACATCCACCATCCATGTTCAGAACAATATTGATTGCATTTTTCCATTTCTACTTCTTGTGATGGATTGGTGATGTCATCGTGCCAATGACAATCAATACCAGCATCTTTGAATACCGCAACTTGTTCCTCACCTAATGTGACACGAGAAACAATTGAAATAAACCTTTTTTCTGTTTTTTGAATATAATTTTTTGTTGCTGTTGTTTTACCAGTACCAGTGGCACTTTTACAAATTATATGACCTTCATGTTCTGTAAGGAACTCACCATCATTATTTTTATCCAAATACCTTCTATCTTCTAAAACAATATCTGGTTTTTCATTATGACAATTAGTAGGTTTATATTTGTAATATGCGAGATATAGAGATGCAAGTTCTTTTCTTATTTTTTCATCCTCTTCATCACCTACAATAAATGTTGAATTACATAAAAGGTTTTCAATACACAAAAAAGTTTTATATTTGAATACTTGATAATCCCATTTTTTATCATTTGCTTCTTTATCATATGTATCACCACCACGAGATTTAGAATATTCTTCCCATATGTCTCTCTTGTCAAGTGTCATCATAGCAGTTGAAAAAATAATCCAATCAATAGAATTGGTAAAATATTTATCTGGTAACCCATCCAATATTTTTCTTAAATCATCATCACTGAAATCATAATTGTACGCTGTCAAATCTATTTGGTCTTGTTCATACGCTTTGATTGCAACATCTTCTTCACCATTTGTTTTTCTCTTTATTGGTTTAGATATTTGGCGTTTATTTCTCCACATGTTTTCTTTGAGGAACATTGCTAATTCAATTGGAATATTTTGAATTGGTTTATTATTGATAACCTTATAAAAACCTTTTTTTTCTTCAACTGGTTTTCCTTTTAATCTTCCATCATATTTTGCTTTATTGATTTGTGATCCCATTGAAACTACATATCCACCATCACTTCTGATATCAATACCTAATAAAGCATTGGAAGTTGTTTTGATAGAAGGATCATAATTAAAATATAAATGTAATCCACCTCTTGCAGTTTCAACCACTAAATGGTCTTTAAATATTTCTTTACATTTTTCAATGTCTCCGAATTGTTTAATGAAAATATTATCTTCTCTATTGAAGGCACACTTTAATTTACCTTGTTTATCGTACTTATCATAAAAGTCTAAATCAATAACAATAATATTATTTCTTTTACCACATGGAATACCTTTTGATTTTGGATCATCAAAGTTCATTAATTGTTCTATATTGTAATTTCTCCAAAAATGAGTATTTGGTTTTTTTTTAGACCATTCACTGGATGGTTCTTTCATATTTGGAATGAGATTGAATGTTTTGAAATATTTATCGCATACCATATTAGTATTGGAATTATTATTTTTTGAGCATTGAGATTTTGAAGATTTGAGGGATTTTGAAGAACTTGACATTTTTATTTATACTTAATAATATATAAAAATCAATTGAAATAACCGCGTTTGAGATTTTCTTAAAAAGGGAAAAAATAAAATTATTAATTATTTTCATAATGTATTTGCGTAATGAAAATAAATAAACTTAAAAAAACAGATTTTTAAATCTGCGGAAAAATTAAAAACTGCGAGAAAATTAAACTTTTAATCAAAACTTAAAATAATATTATTTTTTGGTTCTTCAATAATTATACCTCTGGACTTTAATAATTCAACTTTCTCTGGGTATTTATCTTTGAAAACATCGATTTTATTGGTTCTTTTATAATATGCATACATGGATCTTGAATTAACAAAATCTTTATCTTTCTTATATTTTTCTTTATTTTTATCTATATTTTGATAATAATGATTTAACGCTCTATCTTTATTTTTTTTACACCATTCATCGTCACACTTTAATTTTTCATGGTAATTTTTGTTCTCGCGTTCCCTTTTCTTTTTGTACTGTGTCATCACTTTTTTTATTTGTTCGTGTGTGTAATTGTTTTCCATTATCTATACTTAAACATATATAAAAATCTTCTGACCCAGACGCATTATATTTTTCAAAATCTTCTTCATCCATATTATGTATTTCTGGGCAATAATCTTCACAACTCATTTATACTTAAACATATATAAAAAATCTTTAAAAAAACCGCAATTTTAATATAAACCTTTTTGGCAATAACAATTATATAATGGATGCCAAAATGGTTTAAAATAAAAAAAGAAAAAAGAATATAATATTTGTTTTTGCCGTTTTGGTTTATACCTCAACAGAAACATTCCCTCCTTTCAAAATCAGCGTCTTAACATGTCGTGTAAATATCTTCCATAAAAGATTAACAGACGGAGCATCTACATTCGCTGTACCCCCTTGATACTGACAATTAAGACGAGCAGTTTTACCACGACCATCAAATACTGCGTCTTGTCCAATCGCTAATACACGACCAACAATAAAGTTCTTTGCATATTCTTCAAATGAATTAACTGGAATATCAAAAGATAAAAGTGCTTTTTCTAATTCCACCATATAATTCGCGTCTATACCACCACGCTTATCACTAACTTTTTTAGTAGAAATAGGACGCGACGGATACATCTTACCATCGAGGAAGAAGGAATAATTTGTGAGACCATTAGAGCATCCTTCAAGTCCAGTACGGTTACTTCTCATCTCAACATCAATTGTAGATGAAGAACCAGAATCTTTCTGTTGTAGATAAGTTCCAATTGCCCCAGTATTTTCAGCACAAGTATATATTTTACTATCTGTTCCTACGCATAAAACAGATTTTGCCTTTGAATATTCAATATTTAGCGGTATGGTACTTTGTACATCACTTGAAAGAGTGGAGTGTGTCTGAACTCCAACAGATGGAATATCAAAACGGATAACACCACCAGAAGATAATTTATTCATCTGTCCTTGCACATAGTTACCATCTGCCGTAATCTCATGAACAATTAATTCAACATTTGAAACCTCCACAGATGGTGACCATGAGGTAGCATCTTCAAGAGACATTGAATATAAGAAATATTTTCCAGTCGCTGGGTCAATTTCAGTCGCACTCTGTACCCCAACACCACGACCAATAGTTACTTTTAATTTACCATCTGCTTCGGTTTCAATCTTATCAATTACAGCACCATAAGCATCTTTGCCCTCTGAAAGAACAATTTTTGTAAATGTTCCATCTAAATTATCTTTTGCGATGCCAATTTTTTCTCCCAAAACAAAAGGACAATTTTGAGTACAATTGATATTATTATGGGTTTCCAAGAAAATAATGGTTTGTTCTTTTCCATTTCCCGCTTCCCATTTAGTATCTTTCGCACCAGCACCATTAAACATAGGATTCAATCTTAAACGACGCGTTAGACATACGCCGTCAAGTTGTCTTAAAAGATTTCTAATTGGTGCCATTACGAGTTCAATATAGATACCATTTGTAAGAGCATTTGGGAATACCTTACTATTTTCAGCGAACATACCAGAATGGAGAGGGAGTGTTAATTTTGCTGGGATGAAATCACTATCACTCCAATCATTAAGACCATTAGTACTATCAATAGTCGCGGTTCTCGCGGTTGAAGAACCAGAATTAACTGTCTTGAAGAATGGAGAATAAAGAAAATTGTTACCAACTGATTTAGTGGTTCCAATTGTTCCTCTGTTCGCTGGTGTCCAAGTACCACACCCTTCATCTAACGCTCTCTTCCTCTGTTCAACTTCTGATTTAGAATAATCATACTTAACAGAAACATAAGATGGATATTCTGTATTCTCCTCCAATAATGTTTCGCGATTTCCAGCGTAAA
>Ga0181392_1000250_pt1 | contig 19950 bp, 13 predicted proteins | sample 15SPOviralmetaG_FD_130083 | JGI IMG/M metagenome (GOLD analysis project Ga0181392, IMG submission 130083) | Marine viral communities from the oligotrophic San Pedro Time Series (SPOT) site, San Pedro Channel, CA, USA - 15 SPOT_SRF_2010-09-15 | ecosystem: Environmental > Aquatic > Marine > Strait... | reverse complement strand
ATATTCGTTAAGTCTTTTTCAGTTACGAGAACACCTGGTGATACTTGAAAAGCCATATTTAGTTCTCCTTAATATTAAGTTTTTATATTTTAGTTATAACCCTTTGTGTATATTTATAGTATACCAAAACTACACTATTCCCCTTTACGGTAAGAAACTGGTGTCCAAAGTTGTCCTGTATCGTCATAAAACTGTGAATTATTGCCTTCTGGATCGTTTAATCCGTCATCTATAAAACCAAAAGGTGCCATATCTGCCTCTATTGCATTTTTTTGATCTGTAAACATCTGTCCTCGAACATCTACATCTGTTAATTCTTTGAAATATCGTTGATTTGCCAACCATGAAAATATTACTAAACACATTACAAGGTCATCTGAAGCGCCACTCTCTGCCTCAAAAGATTTTCCTTTAGAAATAAAAGTTGATAATTCTGCAATAATTTCGAAATCTTGAATTATCAGTTTATCTCCCTCAATTAAACTTTTCAGATTAGAAGTTCCGATTTTTTTAGTACCTTTAGTCATTCTTAGTCCTAACTGACTACCTCTACCACTAAATCCTCCACCTAATACTTGACCTGATCTTCCTCTTTGTGTGACCATAAGTAAATTATCATATTCTAATTCAAATTGCATAGCGTCTGCAACTTGTTGACCTAAATCATTTATCTCAATCAATACAAATGCTTGATTGTATGCGTCACCTACTTTCTTCATAACACTTGGAAAGAGTAAAGGTTTAATTTCGTTATCTCGATACTTTGCAACAATTCGATATGGTGCTTTCGTAGCGTCAATAACTACAAATGCAGAAGCATCATTTCCAATACCTCTTGATACATCAACTGTCATTACATAGATATTACCTTTGATTGGTTTTTCGTAAACATCTAAAGTACCATTCAAACTTTTTACTAAAGGATCAACAACTGCCATAGTTTTAATTTTACTTGCATTAATAAGAGTATCAACACTACCTAAGAACTCACATTCAAACTCGGTCTGAAACTGTGCCTCACTTGTATTTCGTATTGTCTGTTCTTTCCATTCTTCATCTCTACCAGGAACTTCAGACCAATGCACTTCAATCGGAACATAATCATTTCTTTTATTTGTTGCGTCCATCCACATTTTATAAAACATATTCATTCCGTGTGGTGTAGAAACGATCATAACTTTAGATGATTGACCAGAAGATATTGTAGGATAAACTGAACTAAAAAATTCTTCAGCAATATTGTTTGGTACATAAGCAAACTCATCTAGAAAGATAATGTTAAATGTACTACCACGAACAGCACTTGAAGAAGTACTTGCGGCTATCATTTTACTTCCATTCTCTAATTCAATAGAACCTTTGTTCCAGTTGAGAACTCCTTGTTGCATCCATTTAGGTAAGTATTCATATGCAAGTTGCAATCTGCCTAGTAAATCTCTTGCAGTCGAAGATTTGTTAGCAAGGATTGCAACATTTACATTGTCATTAAATAAAACATAATGTAAGAGGTAGGAGACAATGATTGTCGATTTTCCGCTTTGTCTTGGTAACTTGCAAATAGAGAAACGGTTTTTGTGAAATGTATCCACCATCTCTCTTTGAAAGTCGTACATCTCAAAAGGTACAAGACCTTTATCAATGGTTACAATCTTTAAGTAATTCTCTATAAAATATTTTGGGTTATCCAAACACTTCAATACTTCTTCAATTTGTTTTTTTGTAAATCGAGATTTTGAATGTGCTTTTTTAAGATTTGGATTTCCTAAGTATTGCTCAGTTTTCATAATTATCTTTGTTCAGAAATACATATAACTTTTCACCAAGTAGAATGCCTGTTTCGTTGTCTGAAGGATAATGAAACCCTGCTCTTACTCTTCCCATACCACACTCGTTACCTTTTTTAAGTAATTCAATTTCGTGTTCAGGAAATTTACCAGCAACATATCTTGCAACAAGTCTTGCTTGTGCTGAATGTCCACTTGGATAAGAACGAGTTTTATTTGTTTTACTTGGTAATGTATTTATTCTATTATCAACCTCATTAGGTCTTTTGCGATTAAACATATTTTTAAAATGCAATATAATCGGTGTTGATTGTTCCACTAAATCTTCAAATTCGTTTTCGTGAAATAATAATCCGTTATCTTCACAATATTTTTTTAATGCAAAAAACGGAACTTCATCATGGTCTCTTATAGACTGTACATCCTCAGCAGTTCGATTTCGAATAATATCTTTTAAACGAGATATTTCATCTTCATCTCTTTGAGGTGGAGAAGGTAAAGTAATTCTTTCTTCTATGTTCGGTCTAAAAAAATCCATTAGTCTTTCTTCTTTAATAGTTTTGTTAATTCAGTAGTAGAACCAACAAACAATGCATTGGTTACACTTTTAGGTCCTGTATTAGGAACATCTTTAAGTTTCTTCATTTTTTCTTGTAGACCTAATAAGTCTTGAGAAACTTCACTTACTGTTTTGATTAATTGTCCTGCAACTTCATATGCTCTAGGATGTTCACCCTCTTTTGCAAGTGATAGAATACCATCTATTGCTTCATTACCTTTTGCAAGTAACTTGTATAGATTTTCTCTACCAGTTTCAAAGTCAACATCTGGATCAGTATTTTTAGGAGTAGTAGAAGGTACGATTGCAACTTCTTTTTTTCCTTCAAATACTTCTTCCGCTATATCTAAAACTTCATTTAATTTATCATCAATTGTACTCATTTTGTAAACCTTTTATTATTACTTATCTTCACCTGTGCTTTCATCATAGTTTAATCCATCATTAAAGAAATCTAAAGTAGTTGTATATGTATAAGTATCATCTTTATCTGCTGAAGTTGGATTAGGTGTAACCGTAACTCTTTCATTTCGAGATGGACTATTTCCTTGTATATCTGTATATAAATCTGCTGAAACTTTTTTAATAATAGAACTTGTACTTATCGGACCATACAGATATATTTTTGCAGTAAATGATAATGTATAAATGATTCTTCTATTTGTTGTAAGTGATCCTGTATAACTATCATCATAATCAACACCATTTAATATAAACGGTATATCTCTTTTTGTATCCATGTAATCTTTATTCTCATACATTGTAACCGTGTAGTCTGGTTGAAAGTATGGAAGTATCTGTTCAATAATTTGTAAACCGTCATCTGAATTAGAAGTAAATACATTTAAAGATATATTTACATTATATGGTACAGGAGAATATTGTGTATTCAAGTTAGTTGTATCACTACTAGTTTTTACATTACTAAGTTTTTGATTTTTATTTAACTTACGAGCTGGGTCATAAGAATAACCAGTGATATCAAATGACATACGAGGTAGAGTTATTGCCACGCTTGAATCGTCTCCAGTTAAATCTGCTTGTTGGTCTAATCTTGCCAAGAACTTTTCTTTTGGTGAATATGACAAAGGCACTCTAATATTCTGCAATGGATTTCCGCTAGAGTCCAAACGCCTAATATTAATATTATTAAATATTGTACCAAACGCAATTACAGTATTACGAATTTGTTTATGGTAAAAGTGTTGTCCAAACATTAGTAATCGTCAACCTCTCCAAATGGATTTCTTTCGCTGAAATCTAATATATCATCACTTGTTGATGATGTTGTTGTACCTGCCTGTTCTTCAAATATTAGTCCTTGATCTACTGGTTGTTGAGTTGCCATTGTAAAGCTCTCATTGATAAGATATTCAATTTTACCAATATCACTTTCAACTACAAACGATCCAGTTTCATTTTCTAAACTAAACTGGAAGTTCATTGTATCAGTAGATAATGAATCTTCAGTACTATCAATTTCTACAATACCTGTATCAATTCTTTCTGAACTGTACTCAAATTTAGTACATGATAGTTTATAAACAGGTAATGCACTTTGTTGATAGAACGGTTGCTCATGTTCTACAAACTGTATTTCAAAAAATGCGTTTGTAGTAGGAAAATAAACTAAGTCACCTTCTTGAGGTCTCTCAGCAACTAAATCACTATTGTTAGAGATTAAAGTTTCCCATCTTAATTTAGAAACAGTAAATTTAATATCATCTCGTAATTCTAAACCAAACTTATTAATAATTTCTTGCTCGCCCATATACCCATCAGTATTGTCAACATACATTTCAATAATGTACGAGTCATCAAAAGACGAAGCAGGATCTTCTCCAAAGATATTATCCTTATTCGCAATTTTTCTTGGTAAGTAATAGACATCTTGGCCGTATATCTTAAGCTGTTCTATAATTAAATCTTCGTATAGTCTTTGCTCAGATGTTGTGCCTGTGTCAAAATAGACATTAGTTGGCATTCAATTATCCTTGTTGCATATGTGGCGGCTCTTCGTAATTTAATCTAATTTCTTCTTCTAACTTTTGCTGTTCTTGAATAGCAGTAGAAAATAATTCAGGACCATTAAGTGTAACTCCTCCTAACATAGCCGTACCATTAAATTTAGAAAGATTTTGTCCCCATTGTCTTTTAATTAGTGCTGTTGCATATCTCTTTAAGTATATATCGTCATATACATCGGTAAAAGTATCAGGATCTAACTTACGATAAACTTCCATAATTAGATATTCACCTGCTGTAATATCTGTTTTCCAATCCATATCTATAAACAATCTATTTGATAGATGATTAAATCTCATTGGTTTTTCACCAACTAATATATGGTCAAGAAAATCTAAGTGTCGCATAGTCATTTCATAATGAACTATACTTGTAGATGAAAAATCATACAAATCGTTTAATCTTAATTGATATTTAACATCAAACATATTTAAGTTTGATCTATCAGATAAAGGAAACACATTAACAACTGAAATTACAGATGAAGGAACTACAAGAAAATTATCTGCTCTTTTCCATGTAGTCGTAATTGAATTATCTGTAACCGATTCAGAAGCGTCTGTGGTCATTCTTGTAATATCATCAGCAGTAACTAGATATTTTAAATACATTCTTTCAACACCGTCCACATGATATTGTGCAAAGTATTGAACTGCTTCGTCTATTCGGTCATCTATTTGATCTTCGTCAACATTTATATCTATTACAGGTTTGCCTAATGATCTTAAACAATACTCTTTAAATGTTGCTTTTGTAGTTGGTGTTGCCATAATTTTCTTTCCTTATACTACTATTTAGTATTTATCCTAATGCGATAGCCTGTGCGATTGAGAATGCCTTTGTTGCACCAGTTGTTGTAGTCAAAACTGAGGCATCTATAGCAACTGTTATAGTATTCCCACTACTAGTCGTAGCGACGCCCGTACCCCCAGCAACCGTGAATCTTTCTTCGTTTGTTAAGTTTATATTTAAATTACTTTCATCATCTGCCGTAAAGTTTAACACAGGAAAAGTTACATTTGATACCGAAGTATCAACATATGCTTTAATAGATTGTTGGGATGCAATCGCCGTAGCACTATTTGACGCCATATTATCTTCATCAACAAAACTTTTACCATCTAGAATATTTAATTCGGTTGCGGTTGAGGTTACTGCCGTACCATTAATAGATAAAGCGTCTGTTTCTAGAGTACCATCAATATCAACATTACCTGATATATCTAAACTTGCGGCATCTAACTCACCAGTTAGTGTTATATTTCTAAATCCTGTAATATCTTTACTAGAGTCAACAACGACTGCCTTACTAGCAACAATTGTGCCTGCCGTGACGCCATCTAATTGTGCAATTTCAGTACCAGAAATTTCGGTGTCGCCTACTACAAGTGTACCGCCTGATAAATATAATTTACGCCAAGGTCTATCTTCAGATCCTAAATCAAAAGTTGATCCTGTTGTCGGCATCAAGTCAGCAGTAATCTTGTTTGTATCTAAGCCACCACCAGTAAATGACATTTGTTTAGCAACAATATCTTTAAAGTTAAGAAACTCTCTTTTTAGTTTGTCTAAAGTATCAACTGACTCTAATGATTTAATTTTATCTTCATCTATTTTTTTTGCAACCTTCATATCAGAAAGTTGTTTTGATACTTTATCTATAACCGTAAGTTCTTCTGGTGTTTTTTCAATAACATTCTCAACTACAACATCTTCAATATTTTCTGTTTTTTCAGGTTCAAGTAAAAGTTCTTTTTTCTTTTTAACCTTTTTTTCTTTTTTTGGTTCGTTAAGTGCTTTAAATAATTTTTCTACTTCAGCAATTTTAACTTCTTCTTTTTTTACTCTACTTTTAAGTTCTTTCTTTTCGGAAGTGATTGTAGAAAAGAAATCGCCTAGTTCACTTTGAACATTAACCTCTTCTATTGCTTGTTTTTTTGAGATGTTTGTAAGAAGATCAATTTCAGTTTCGGCAACTTTTAATTTTGCTTCTTGTAATTGTGTGATTTGTTTTTCGATATCAGCGTCAATATCTATTTCTTCAATAATACTAACTTTGCCCGTAATTGTTTTGTCAACAATCGAATCTTTTCCAATAACATTATTAATCCAATTTTTTTCTCCATCAATATATCTTTGAGTTGTATCATCTGACATAAAGTTACCTAGTTACGCTTGGTGTTACGGTAACCCTTCCTTCAATTCTTCGAGTAATTAAACCAGAAGAATCAGTTGTTGTTAAATCCCATACATAACGACCTTCAGCAAGACCAGTAGTAACAGCGTCAGTCATTGTGATTGAACAAGTACCATCAGTTGCACTTACTTTAGCAGTTGTAAAATCAAATGCTGTAGTAGAAAGGTGAGTCTTTCTCATTTTACTAGTGATTGTTTCATTTGATAAATCAACAACTGTACCTGTAGAATCTTTAACTGTTAATGTTTCTGTGAAATCACAATCTTGGTCAATGGTGATATTTTGTATCGTTGCCATTGTTTATTATCCCTCTAATGTAGTGACTCTAGCAGTTAAGGCGTCAACTTTTGCAGATAATTCTTGTACTGCTTTTATTAGTGGGTAAATAAACTGCCCTTCTCTTAAGCATTGAGTATCGTCCTCATCTAAATCCCAACCAGTAAATTTGTCGTGTCCAACTTTATCCATAGCTGATTTAACTTCTTGTGCAATTAAACCATATTGTAAAGTTTCTGTGTCTTTTGCATTTACTTCTGTTTTTTGTTTTGTTAATTCTTCAGGAATAGTTGTAGTATCTTTCCATTTATAAGTTACTGGTCTTAATTCATTCACAAAATCTAAACCAATATTAGTTGCTTCAATACTATCTTTTAGTCTTTCATCTGATGATTGTGTCCAAGTAGCACTTGAAGCAAAATCTGCGTAAATTAATGCACCAGATTTACCAATAGCAACCCTGTTAGCAACTGTAGCAATAGTTTGTCCTATTACAATTGCGTTTGAGGTACTATTTGTACTAACATCTGAGTCTTGACCTATACAAATATTACTACCACCAGTTGTAGCTGTATCACCAGCACCAGCACCAATAAAAGTATTGCCCGCACCACTTGTAACCCTTAAACCAGCTTGAGCTCCTACTCCTGTGTTTGCAGTATCATTTACTGATGTACCTGTGTTAAATACTTTTAATGCTTCAAAACCTATTGCAGTATTATATCTATCACCTTGTGCCGCACCTAATGCGTCTTTACCTACTGCTGTGTTATAAGAACCTAGAACAATTGCGTCTCCAGCGTTGTGTCCAATAAGAACTGTATCAACAGCAGTTGTTAAAGAATACCCTGCGTTACCACCGAGAGCAGTATTTTGACCACCTGTGGTCAATGCTTGTAAAGCACTAGCTCCAACACCAGTATTAACAGAACCACCCGCATTTGTTGAATGCTGTTTACCAACATCAAAACCAATAAATGTATTAAGTTCACTAGTTGTAATTGATGTTCCAACATTATAACCTACTAATGTATTACTATCACCTGAAGTAATTGCATCACCAGAATAGTTACCTATTGCTACATTATATTCTCCACCAGCAATGTTTCCACCCATTGAATTAATACCTATTGCTAAGTTATGGTTTTCAGTACTTGGACCAGGATCACCACCCATAGCTAATCCGCCTATTGCAATATTATGAACACCAGTTGTGAGAGCATTTAAAGCACCATAGCCAACTGCTGTATTGTTATCATCTGTATTACTAGATGGATTAAATGTACCTAATGCACCAGAACCTACAGCAGTATTTCTATCACCAACAGTATTAGTTCCTAAAGAGTGATGTCCAACTGCTGTATTAGTATTTCCACTAGTTATAGCGTGACCTGCCTGATGACCAATTAAAGTATTATAGCCACCTGAGGTTACAGCACCACCAGCGTCATAACCTACAGCAGTTACAAAATCAGCTGAAGTTATAGCATCTAAAGTGTAATTACCGATAGCTACATTGTATTCTGCACCAGCAAGTGAGCCACTTCTTAGTGCTTCATATCCAAATCCAGTATTATGGTTTTCAGTATCAAAAGCCTTACCAGCACTTCCACCTACCAAAGTATTGTAATCTCCAGTTGTAATTGCTTGACCAGCTTCTCTACCAATAGTTATATTATCGACACCCTCAGTAATACTTCTTCCTGAATAGTAACCAATCATTGTATTTGAATCACCAGTATTAACACCTGACCCAGCAAGATAACCCAAAGCAGTATTATAGTCAGCTGAAGTCAAAGCATCTAGAGTAAAGTTACCTACAGCTACATTGTATTCTCCACCATTAATTGCTGCACCTAGTGAGCCTTTACCTATTCCTAAGTTATTAGTTTCTGCGTCATGACCATCACCAGCACTAGTGCCTATAAAAATATTATCACCACCAGTTGTGATTGCTTCACCAGCACCTTGACCAATTAAAATATTATTGTCTGCTGTTGTTTGGTTTTTACCAGCATCTTCTCCAATAATCACATTAGCGTCAGCAGATGTCATATCTTCACCAGCAAGTTTACCAATAACAACATTGTTATTACCAGTCATAGTTCCAGCAGAAGCAGCTGAAGTACCAATTGTAGTATTTCCTGTACCAGTAGTAATTCCAAGTCCAGCACTTCTACCAAGTGCTGTGTTATCACTAGCGGTAGTAACAGCTCCTAAAGCAGCTCTACCAAATGCAGCATTATTAGAACCTTCAGTAAGTGCATTTAATCCACCTGAACCTCCAGCAGTATTATCACTACCTGTAGTAAGAGCTTCTAATGATTGATTTCCTATTCCTGTGTTATTACTACCTGTGGTTATTGCAGTACCAGAAATATAACCGACAGCGGTATTGTAATCACCTGAAGTTAAAGCATCTAATGTATTATTACCAATAGCTACATTATATTCACCGCCAGCTATTGAACCACCGAGTGAGCCTTTACCTATTCCTAAATTGTTAGTTTCAGCATCGTTATCATCACCAGCATCTTGCCCTATAAATATATTGTTACCACCAGTAGTTAGTGCCTGACCAGCTTCTTTACCTATTAAAATGTTGCTATCCGCAGAAGTTAAATTTTGTCCAGCCGTTCTACCTATTACAATATTAGCACTACCAGTTGCAATACCAGAACCAACAGCACTTGAACCTATAATTATACTATCGTTCAATGAAGTAGAAACTCTAGCAGAGTCTGACCCAAGAATAATATTGTGTGATTGTAATAAATTACTACCAGCTCTGTACCCTACAGCTACATTGTTTGTGTCATCAGTAATATCTCTTCCAGCTTGATAACCTATCAATGTATTATTGCCACCAGTATTTATTGCACCACCAGCATTATGACCAATCGCTACATTGTTATCTCCTGTTGTAATTGCATCTAATGCTGTTAGTCCATAAGCAGTATTATTAGCCGCTGTATCATCTGTGCCTGATACATCGTGGGTGTAAATAGAACCATTTGTTGTATCACTAAAGAAAGGAATACCATTAAAACTAGTACCAGTAATAGTGCTTGATCCAGTTATAGCACCGTCTACTTGTAGTGTAGTTGCCATATCAACAGCACCATCAATATCAACAACATCTAAATTTGTTGTACCATCAACATCTACATCACCAGATATATCTAATGATACAGCAGTAACAGAGGATTTAAATATAGCTGCACCATCGGCAGACATATCTAAAGTTAATGCTGTTATATCTGAACTACCATCAGTACCTTTAAATATAATATCTGTATCGCCTGCCTGAGCATCTATTGTAATATTACCTGAAGATGTTGCAATTGTTACAGCAGCGTCACCGAGTGTTAAATCATCAACAGCTGTGGTAGAACCTATATATGTTTTAATTCTTGAAGCAGTAACTTTTCTGTTTGTACCACCAGCACCATCATCTACTATAAACAAATCAGCGTCAACAATCGCAGCACCTATATCAGTACCACCGTCTATGTCTAAAGCAGTTAATGGAAAACCACCAGCAGTTTGAACTAGTGTATTAATTCTTGATAAAGCTGCTTTTCTATTTGTACCACCAGCACCATCATCTATAATTATTAGATCAGAAGTTGTTAGATCAGCGCCAATATCAGTACCACCATCAATATCTATATCTGCAAGCGCAATACTGCCATCAGCAAAAGTTAATGAACCACCAATGTTAGCATTTCCAGTAACTGTAAGATTGTCTGCAATTGTAACTTCAGAAGTAGTGTGACCTAGTGTGATTGCAATGCCAGAAGTTTCTGTTGCGATTTTTAATGCACCAGTTTTATTTGCAATAAAAGAATTTGTACCATCGTGATAAATCTGTAAATCAGTACCTGCACCAAACTTTGCTTCTGAACTATCAGCAAAAACAGCATGAGATGACGCTAGAACATTAAAGGCTCCAGCAGTGAATGTGAAGTCATCTGCACCTGCAATCTTAATATCTATTTGATCGTCTGTACTTGAATGTAGCGTTGTATCGCCATCTAAGTCAAGTATCAACTCATTAGAATTTAAATCTACTAAACTTACTTTTGTCTGTGCCATAGTTTTCCTTTATTCTTTACTTTAGTTGTACTCTATCTAACTAACCATTCTTCAACGGTATCAGAGATATCTCTCATTTTAATCCAATTTGTTCCTGTTGGTTGTCCTTTTTTAAGTCTTAGTTTACCCACAAGACCAACTGTATCCCATTCTTTTCTATCAGAACGAGGAATATAAGTTGCAGTTGAGTCCCAATCAGGATTTACTTTTCTTCTTTTTAAATTAGTAGTACCATCATCTTCTTTTGAAACAACAACAGCGTCCTCAGGTGCAGTAACTCCATCAGGAATTAAATCTGTTTGATGTGAAATAAAGTTTCCATCAGCGTCAGTCCATTCTGTTTGAGTATAATCTTCCCAAATATAAGTATTGAAATCATCTTTAAGATGTTTTTGATTCCATTTGTTCCAAGCACTATCTCCTACAACTGACGGATTACCTGATATAACACCTATAATTTTAGAAGCGTCATCACTATCGGTTGCTTTAACTATTTGGTTGCCATCAAGCACAACAGAATACCCTCGTCTATCTTCATCAGAACTGTTACCATCTTTCCATTCAAAATACTCGGCATAGTCAGCACCAGATCCTAAATTATTTGCGCCATCTGAATTTATTGAGCCATCACCCATCATTCTTATTTCGTTATCAGACTCATTACCTGAAGAACCAATAAAGAAACCAAAACCACTTGTTGCAGCTCTAGTAGCATCGTTTCTTTGATGATAACTACCAAAACTTCCGCTCGTATTAGATAGATATAAACTGTTTCTTACACTACTTGTTTCAGTAACACCTAATCTTTCTAATTTTCCATTATCATGGTCATTTTGATTTGAAGAAGTCCTATTAATAAGAAATTGTCCACCAGACATATATCTTGATACTTCACTTGTATCTACGGTAGTCGCCAAAGTATTATCATCTGTGTCATATACAAGACGACCTTTTAATGTGCCTGCACTATTGGTAAATTGAATTCCACAGTTTCCATCAGTAGCGTTAGCTTCAATATCTATTATAGTATCATTACTAGGAGAACCCATACTTCTAACATGGAGAGTGTAATCAGGTGATGAAGTTCCTATACCTACCCTATTGTTACCACCATCAACAAATAATGCATGAGTGTCACCATTGGATTCTACTCGGAAGTCTATGTCATTAGAAGGATCATTAAAAACAGTTTCAGTTGTAAGAAATGCCATGTGTTCCAGTTCAGAACCGGCATGCATTGTTCTAAAGTATAAGAAAGAATCTTCTTCACCATCAGATACATCACTTGCTTGTGCTTTGATAATAGCTGCTTGAAAGTCTTGAGAGTTATCATTTCTACCTGTCCATATAACAGCACCTAATCCATCATTATCAGCAGGAGTTGCACTATCTCTTTTTAAATTTAAAGATGGACCACCAGCAGTATCATCATCACCACTAACAATAGCTAACGAATTAGCTGTGCCTTCTGTATTTAATATTAAACCTACATTATGGTCATGTGTTAAAGTTATCTCACTATCAGCACCAAAATGAATAACAGCAGCATCACTAAGCATAAACAAGTCATCACCAACAGTTAAGTCGGTTGACACTTTAGCGTCACCTGTTACATCTAAAGCTTTTTGTGGACTACTGTTTAAAATACCTACTCTATCTGTGCCACCTTCTGCAAAGATAGCGTGTGTTTGTCCATTTGTTTCTACTCGGAAGTCTATATCATTACTTGATTCATTAATAACAATTCCAGCATTTGTTAATTGTAAACTTGGAGCAAGTGATCCATTGAACATATGGTATAATTCTAATTTACCATCTTCAGTTCCATCTGTTTGGTCTACTATTAAACTTTTAATTTGTGCATAAACTACATCTTGAGAAGCATCATTACGACCTTCAAAGTCTATAACTCCTAAATCATTCCCATCATCAGGAGAACTTGAATTACGATACATTCTTAAATTTGGTCCTGCACTTCCATCAGCGTCTGTACAAGTTAAAGTAAGTGTGTCTAGATTATCAGGGGTTGCAATTGTTGTAGAACCGTTAGAGGCAATAAGTATTCTATCTGCAACTCCACCTACACCAAATGACAAATCATTATTAGCGTGGTCATAAATAATACGACCAACTAATGTATCACCGTCATCAGCAAAAGCTATTGTACCAGTGCTTGAATTTCCTGAAGCAATAGTAATTCCTGAATGTGCTGAACCTTCTACAACTAACTCATCTGCATTGGCGTGAGCACTTGCACCACTATCAGCAGTGAAAACATGAAGTCTACCTAAAGGTGTAGCCTCACCACCTATACTTACAGTATTAGTTCCGCCATTAACAAACAACATCTTATCAACGCCATCCGATTCTACTCGGAAGTCTATGTCTGCACTATTTTCATTGAATACAGTTTCAGTTTCTAAAATGTTTAATCTGCCATATTGGGCACCTGCAGTATAAGTTGTAATAGTATAGTTAGATCCTTCATCACCATCGGTAACATCAGCAATAGCACCTTTTACTCTTACATATTCTATTTTCTCATCAGCAGAGTTTTCACCATAATATCTAAATTGACCTAAAACATCACCATCAGCTGGGGAGCTGGAATTTCTATAAAGATCAATTATAGGTGATGCAGTTCCACCTGCTTCAGTTGATATAATTGTTAATTGTGGATCAACACCAGCAGTTGTAATTACCATACCATCAGAGGTTGTAATCGCACCGTCTACTTGAAGTGTACTTGCCATATCTACTGCACCATCAATGTCAACAACATCTAAATTAGTTGTTCCGTCTACATCTATGTCTCCAGAGATGTCTAAGGATGCTACTACAGCCGTACCTGTAAGAGTAGGAGCAGTAAGTGTTTTGTTTGTTAGAGTTGCAGTTGAAACTGTTGAAACTAAAACGCCATCATTACCATCAGGTAATGTAAGAGTGTTAGTAGCACCTTGAGAATGTGGCGCTGCTACAAGTGATTGTGCATGAGCGTTTGAACTCTCACAATAAAATTTTATTGTTGAAACTGTACCTGTGTTTTTAAGATCAATGAGACCACCAGAAACAAATAAATCATCACCAACCGTAAAGTCAGCATTTGTTGTTAAACCCGTATTATGTACATGAGTTAAGTTTATATCTTGATCGGCACCAAAGTTAATAACAGCACCATCTGCCAAGAATAAGTCTGACCATTCTAACGAAGTAGAACCAAGTGCCTGACCATCAGCAGAAGTTGGTGTATTAGTAGCGATTGTTGTCCATGATAAAACACCAGAACCATCAGTTGCAAGTGCTTGACCAGAAGAACCATCTGCAAGAGGTAATTGATAAGCAACACTTGCCGTTAAATTACCTGCTTTAAAACCTGTATAGTTTGCACCTAAATCAGTATCTTCATAAATTCTTATCTCACCAGGGGCAGCACTATTACCACCAACGCTTACAAAGTTTCCATCATCTATACAAAAGATTTTGTTTCCATCAAATTGTTGAAAGATGATATCTTTTGCGTCAACCATTGGTTTAAGAACAGTATCACCAGAAGAACTTAATATTTTTAGATGATCAGCACTACCAATTTTAAAATCTATTTGATCGTCTGTATCAGCAGTAATCGAAGTATCATTATCAGCATCTAGAATTAACTCGACACCACCAAGATTGGTTGGCGCTACAAGTGTTGTTGTATTTGATTTATCATTGATTACATAAATCGCAGCACCATTCGCTGGAGCAGCACTAAAAGTAATTCTTTTATTTTCATTACTTCCGTCTAATCCTACTGTATATGCTTTACCGCTACCTGGTTCTTGTCGAACATTATCTATAAAGACTTCTAATGCATTATCAGCAGCAGATACTACAGCAGCTGACATATCAAACGCAACTGTGCTTCCGTCTCCTGTAAATGAGTCTTTTGTAGGTACCGAACTAAATTCTACTAGTGGTTCTTGTCCTATATATGCCATTCTTTATCCTTTATCTATTAAACATCTTCAAGTACTGATACTGTAATATCAAGTGAACTTGTAGCACTTGCAATACCTTCTAAGTTGTCAGCATTTCCAGAAGCATCCGATTGTAGTACTAACTTATTACCAGACATGACTTCTAATGAAGATCCTGCAGGAATAGAGGCATCCTTAACAATAAAGACATCATTTGTTCCATCTTCATTATCAATAAAAATACTTCCAGTTATACCAGAGTTACTTTTGTTTGCCATTGTAATACCAATCACGATTGATTCTTTTGAAGAGCCAGGTACTGTATATAATGTAGTATTTGAAGTAGCTACATCTGGTACACAAAATCTTTTAAAATCATTAGCCATTGTTATTCCTTTGTTTGTTTTATATTAACTTGCATCCAAACCAGTAACATCAAAACTTGCGTCTGCTGTTCTAGTTGGCGGCGTTGAAATATATACACCATACTTTTTATTGAACATATCGTCCCAATGTGCTTTATCCATTAGAGTTAATAGTTCTGCTTGTGTGTATGCAGTTTTTGCTTTAGTTGGTTCAATCTCAACAGTTTTATCGAAAGTATGCACAAAGTCATCTTTTCCAGAAGCTGCAAGTGTATATTTATACTTACAGTTCCAAGAGATTACTTTATCATTTTCGTCTACTACTGGTGTTGCACTTACCCAAGCTTTTGTTGCGTCATCGCTATGTGCCATTTTTTAGTTCTCCTTTATTCTTTACTATTATTTATACTCTATCTAACTAACCATTCTTCAACGGTATCAGATATGTCTCTCAATTTAATCCAATTTGTTCCTGTCTTTTGATCTTTTTTCATTCTAAGTTTACCAACAAGACCTACTGTATCCCATTCTTTTCTATCTGCTCTTGCAACATAAGTAAGAGAACTATTATAATCAGGATTTAATTTTCTTCTAATAAGGTCTGTGGTATTATCATCTTCTTTTGATATAACAGTTAATTTATTTTCATCAGTTGCGTCAGTAGGAACAGTTGTATCAGATGGTACTCTATCTGTGTGATATTCATGTTTAATATCATCATCATCTTCAACAACTTCAGTCCATGTAGTAATTGTATAAGTTTCATATACAGCACGACCATAATCATCTTTTAAATATTTTTCAGTCCATCTAGTTCCAGTACCATCAGCATCTCCAACGATAACAGGTGACCCAGATACAACTCCGATAATATCTGCAGCGTCATCACTACCACTAGAAGCAACAATTTTATTACCATCAAGTTTTACAGATATTCCAACTCTATCTACATCAGAAGAATTTCCATCAGACCATTCAAAATACTCTGAATAATCTGCACCACTGCCTGTAAAAGATTCATCACAAGAAACATTACCATCACCTTTAACTTTAAATTCTAAATCATTAAATCTATCATTAGAACCATTACCAGTAGAAGCAGTTATTAAATTATATGAATTTACTGCTGATCTTTTTGCACCAACACCTAATACTGAATTAGTAAAAGTAGCGTGACCAGAAGATAATTCTAATGCGGTAAGGTTAGCAGCACTAGAAAAATTATGAATTGCATTTGTCAATGTACCTTGTAAGGCATCATCGCCAGAAGCATGTTTCGCAGCACCAGCGCTATTTATTCTCATTGCTTCAGTTGTACTATTAGCACCATCTTTAGTTGTAAGAAAAGATAATCTTCCTGGCATATCATTACCACCAGGACTACCATCTACATTAGCAATAATTTCTGCAGCAACTGAATTTCTGTCTGTGCCATCTGCACCTGCAAAAGTTATCGCACCAATAGCGTCATCTGTTTGTAAAATAGTATTACCATTAAGAGTATTATCTCTTGATTTACTCATTACTAATCTTGGTGGTGAACCTGCTGAATTAATACCTGCTGAAATATGCATAGAGTATTGATTGGCATTGTTAGCACCTTGTAATTGAAATACAGGATCTAAACCACCAGCAGTATTTGTTGGAGCAGGAGTTGTACCTGAACCATCTATACCACCAACTATGACAACATTATTACCAGCATCAACAAATAATGCGTGTGTTCCAGCATCAGACTCTACTCGGAAGTCTAGGTCTGCTGAATCTTGATTAAAAACAATTTCACCTGATTTTAAATCTAATACATTTTTAGCAGCACCAGCAATAGATTGATAAATAGTTAAACGACCATCTTCACCGCCATTAGTTCCATCTTCAATAGATGCTTGTATTTCGTGATAAAGTGCTGCATTACCAGCATTATCTTCTCCAAGAAATTTAATAGTTCCAATTAAATCACCAGCAGCAACATCAGCAACACTTCTGTCAAAAGCTAAAATTGGTCCTTCAGCAGTGTCGTTATCAGTTGAAACTAAGGTAAGCGTGGCAGAGTTATCAGAGGTTCTAATTACAGTTTGACCCTCTACATTTAACACACCCCCTAAGTCAGAACTAGTACCAATATTGACATGGTCATTACCACCATCAACAAATAGCATATTGGCATTACCATTAGATTCTACTCGGAAGTCGTGGTCAATACTTGCGTCATTTATAACTGTTTCAGGTCCTTTAAAACTAGCAACCATGTTTAATGAGCCACCGTTCATAATTTTTACATCTATTTGACCATCTTCCGTGCCATCAGAAGCATCATTTAAAATAGTTCTTATTTGTGAATAGATAACATCTTGACCAGCATCATTTTGACCCTCAAACTCAACTACTCCTAGAGTATCACCATCTTGCGGGTTATGTGAGCCAGTATGTGAATTTCTATATAATCTTAAATTCGGACCTGAAGAAGCATCAGTATCAGTTGATGTTAATGTAAGTGTGTCGGTGTTATCAGCAGTGGTAATTATCATGCCATCAGAGGTTGTAATTACACCAGCAACATCAACAGCACCAGAGAAGTCTCCAGTGGCAGCGTCTAGTTCACCAGAGATGGTTAGATTTCTCATACCAGTTGAATCTATGTTTGCATCCGTTGTAACTACTTTAGAAGCGATTGCTGTACCAGCAGTTAGACCATCTAGTAATTCTAATTCTGCTTCTGCAAGAACAGCATTACCTGCAGTAAATCCTGTACCTGTTACGATACCAGTTGAAGTGATTGCACCAGAACCAATAGTACCAGCAAAGGTAACATTTGCACCACTAAAAGTTGCAGCAGTTGTTGTTCCTGATTTAATAATTAAATTACCTGAAGTGTTTGTTGCACTACCAAAAGTAGTACCATCATCTTTAAAGAAAATATCTCCACCGTCAGCGTCTAATACAATATCAGTTGTTGCGTCAAGTGTGATTGTAGAACCTGAATCTATCTCAGCAATTACAGGTGTTGTTAAAGTTTTGTTTGTTAATGTTTTTGCACTTGCCGAGAAGAAAGTATCTAGATCAGTTACAGCAGCCTGAACCATTGTACCATTATCATTTAATACAACTCTATCAGCAGCGGCAACAGTTGTTGCAGTAGCATTGTTGCTTCCTTGTGTAATGTTAAGTTCAGAAGCAGTAGCATCTATAGCAGCTAATTTTGTTAAGTCTGCCTGTACTAATCCAGAAACTCCGTCTAGTAGATTAAGTTCAGCAGCAGTTGAGGTTACGGCAGTTGAGTTAAGAACTAACTTGCCATCTCCTACAACAACTTGATCGTTGAATGTCGCCTTACCAGCAGCAGACATATCAAAAGTTAAAGCACTAATTTCAGAACCTCCATCATTACCTCTAATGATTAGGTCAGCGTCAGAAACAGATGATTTAATAATTAAGTTATTTGATTCATTTTCAAATTCACCTATTGTTGTACCACCTGCCTTGAAGAATATATCATTACCTGCAGCGTCTAAAACAATATCACCACTTGAGTCTAATGTGATTGTTCCGCCATCATCTATAACAGTATCTAAAGTAATACTGCCTACATTTGTAATATTTGTATCACCAAAGTTTGCAGTACCTGTTACAGTTAAATCACCTGCAACTGTCATATTGTCAGCGACAGTTACTTCGGAAGTAGTATGACCTATTGTGATTGCAATACCTGATGTTTCAGTTGCAAGTTTTAAAGCACCTGTCTTATTTGCAATAAAAGAATTTGTACCATCGTGATAGATTTCTAAATCATCACCAGTACCAGCAACGAACTTATAACTATCTATGTTATGAAAACCTGTTGTTTTGATCGTACTTCTATCAGTACCACCAACTTGAATATCTATCTCATCATCTGTATCAGCAGTAAATGAAGTATCGCCATCAGCGTCTAATATAAACTCTGTACCACGAACATTGTTAAGATTTTGTGTAACTGAATTGCCTAAGAAATGTATGTAAACATTATCAGTAGAAGAAGGGGCAGTTGTAAATACGATTTGTGTTCCACCTGTACCAAGTGTATATGCAACTTTTGGCTCTTGAATAACGCCGCCAACTGATACTAAAATCGCTGACTCACTACCTACTGTATTTGTAAGTGTAAATGTAGTAGTACTACCGTCACCTGTAAGGTCTTGTTTCGTAAATGTACCTATCGATGGTGCTCTTCCTATATATGCCATTGTTTTCCTTTATTCTTTACTATTATTTATGCGTCTTCCAACACTTGTACTTTAGACTCTAAAGTTTCTATTTTAGTAATTAATTGTTGTATAACTGAAATATACATAGCATCTTTTTTACCAAGTTTTGAAGTGTATGATATGCGTTTACCATCTTCATCTTCAGGAATTAAATTGTAATCAGCATTACCTGTTTCTTGTGTTTCAGGTAATGTTAATTCTTCTTTGTTGATATAATAATTATCAACTGTTTCAATTTCCTGTGCTATAAAACCTCTATTATCTGATACGCCACTATGTAATTCTGGATTTTTCCAATCAAAAGTTTTTGGTTTGAACTGTTTAAATTTAGCAACATCATAAGTAAAGTCTGTTATATTTTCTTTAAGTCTTTCATCCGAGTTTGAACCAATACTTGTATCAGTTGCGGTGATATCACCATTTTGAGCAATTCTAAATCTTTCACT
>Ga0181392_1000246_pt1 | contig 20060 bp, 23 predicted proteins | sample 15SPOviralmetaG_FD_130083 | JGI IMG/M metagenome (GOLD analysis project Ga0181392, IMG submission 130083) | Marine viral communities from the oligotrophic San Pedro Time Series (SPOT) site, San Pedro Channel, CA, USA - 15 SPOT_SRF_2010-09-15 | ecosystem: Environmental > Aquatic > Marine > Strait... | reverse complement strand
GCCAAGATGATCGAAGAGATCAACCACCTAGCCGACAAGCTAATATCTGATACCTACACCTTCAGATACAAGGTAGCAAAGCGTATGCTGTTTCTTGCATCAGCAGGGGCGCTGTTTAGTTGCATGGTTATATCGCTACACGCTTATTTGAATTAGATCGAGGTTCCCCCGACCTTTGAAGCTGGCTTGGTTCACCAGTGATCGAGAACGAACCACTTATTCATTTACGCAAGGGGGTGGACTATGAATTAGCTATTTTTAACGGTTTGAAGATAGCGATGGCCTTCGGGCTGGTGACTCAGGCTTGGTTCCCCTGCCGCGACAAAGAACCATTTTAATTAGCCATAGGGGGCTTTATGTATAAAGAAGAATGCCGTATCTGTTACGGAACGGGAAAAAGGTCAAAGATTACCGCAGTTAAGTGGACGGATGCCCACACTTACCGAGATTGCACCAGATGCAATTCGACAGGATTTGTTGAATATAAACATCCCCCAGAAGTCAGAAACTACTGGAAAATGGTTCAAAGAAAGCGGGCTTCTGAAGAGAGAAAGAAATACCGCATTCCTGAGAAGCCTGAAAAAGAATATGACCCATACGATTACGACATATCATAAATGGTATAACTTGCATGATAAACCGTCATTTTCGATCATAGCCGATTACCCCTATAATCCCCGCTTAATAACTGTCGAGGTGTATTGTGGTTCTGTATGGGATAATTTGCGTAGTGGTAGGGCTAACAGCTATAGCCAAAGATGAATTCAAAAGAGACTCCTAGCGGGGTCTTTTTTTATGGTAGAATTGTTGGAAGTCTTTACTCTGTAAAGCAAACTGATATTATGTTAAGGCCAATACAGCAGAAATGCGGGAGGCAAGCATGAAACAGTTACAGATTACCCAACGTATACTAGAGTGCGAAGAGCATGGCTGGTATGACTTGCTAGTAAAAGTTGATAATATCACGCAGAATATAATGGAAAATCCAGCAGCAACTTTTCAGATAAAGGCTGCTCTAATACTTTGGTGTGACTCAGTAGACCTGAGAAGCAGCTCGTTACCGCCAGACGAAGATAGCGTAATGCAGCATCATCCTTCGATGAACCATAAAGAAACCTTCGGCACAGAGGCATAGATGACCGGACGACCTCCTTGGATACCTGACGAAGAGATATGCGAACAAGCGGCAGAAATGGCTTCTCGCGGTCTTACAATCTCACAGATAGCTGATTGCTTAGGCATAAGCGAGCGAACCGTATACGATAAGCAAAATCAGTATCCACAGTTTTTGCAGGCTATAAAAAGGGGCAGAAGCTCCGGCATGGACAAGATCACCAACAAGCTGTTCGAAAAGGCTATGGAAGGTGACAACACGGCAATAATATTTTACTTAAAACACAGAGATCGAGAGAACTGGGGCGAAAAGTACATCGAGCCAGTAAAGGAAATTCCACAGATCAACATTACAGTCGACCCGCGTGCAATTAACCCTACCGCAGAGTGAGATATTTCTTTGCCCTAGCCGCTTCGTTTCTGTTGTGGCTGGCAGGCGATTCGGCAAGACCTTTCTGTCTACAGGGAAGCTATTAGAGCAAGCGATAAAAGGGCCAAATAGAAATGTTTGGTATGTCGCGCCAACCTACGGCGCTGCAAAAGAAATTGCTTGGGATATGCTGATAGCCTCTATACCCCCAGAATACGTTTCTAAGACCAACGAGACCAGCCTAACCCTACGGCTCATCAATGGCTCTGTAATCGCTCTAAAGGGCGCAGAGAAGCCAAATAACCTACGCGGACGAGCTTTGGACTTTGTTGTCCTTGACGAGTTTGCAGATATGCGGCCTGAAGCATGGTATGAAGTGCTTAGACCTTCACTGTCTGACCGTCAAGGCGGTTGCTTATTTATCGGCACGCCTAAAGGTAGAAATCACTTTTACGACATCTGGGGCAAGGGTATTGATGGTGATGCTAATTGGGCTAGCTTTCAGTACACCACTTTGCAGGGTGGGAACGTACCAGAAGAGGAGGTTGCTGCTGCCCGTAATGACCTAGATGAGCGTACATTCCAGCAAGAGTACGAGGCTGCATTTGTCAACTACAGCGGCATCATTTATTATGGCTTTAGCCGTGAAGATTCTGTTCAAAGAATAGAAGACAATAACAGCACTTTGCATATCGGTTTAGATTTTAATATCGACCCGATGAGCGCCGTTGTTTGTTTGCGTCATGGCAATACGCTGCTGGCTATAGATGAAATCGTTATGTTCGGTAGTAATACTGATGAGATGGTTTCGGAGATACGTTCTAGGTATGGCGACAGACCTGTTATAATCTACCCTGACCCAGCCTCACGGCAAAGGAAGACAAGCGCAGGCGGTAGAACAGACCTGAGCATTTTACAAAACGCAGGCTTCAGCGTTAAATCGAAGAACAGTCACGCACTGGTACGGGATCGTATAAACGCGGTAAATAGCAGGTTGCTCTCTAGTAGTGGCGACCGCTATTTGTATATAGACCCAAAATGTAAACAGACGATTAAGGGTTTAGAGCGTCAGACGTACAAAGAAGGGACTAGCGTGCCTAACAAGGACGGCTACGACCACATGAACGATGCTTTAGGCTACTTGGTAGAATACCTGTTCCCAGTACGGACAGATTACAAGATTCAACAGCCCACAAGGTGGACTTAATGAGAAGCACAGATATTGATTACACGCACCCAGAATACGATAACAATAAGTATCGCTGGGAGTTCTTCCTTCGCAGCTATCTGGGCGGTGAGGATTACAAGGACGGCGGGTATCTGACTCGATACGTCAACGAAGACAAAGACGAATACAACCGCAGGCTTGACCTAACCCCCTTAGATAATCACTGCAAGAACATTGTGCATATCTACAGTTCCTTCTTGTGGCGCGTTCCACCTGTCAGGCAGTTTAACTCTCTGGCTAATGACCAAGCAGTTGTTAGCTTTATGCAAGACTCCGACCTAGATGGTAGAAGCTTCAATGCTTTTATGCGTCAGGCTCAGGTTTGGTCTTCTGTTTATGGTCATGTTTGGCTGATGATTGATAAGCCCGCATCTAATGCTGGCACAAAGGCTGAAGAGTTGGCGCAAGACATCCGTCCATATGTAACCATGTTCACCCCTGAAAACGTGATGGACTGGAAATACGAAAGGACTGCTTCAGGGCGCTTTAAGCTGGTCTATTTAAAAGTGCGTGAATCTATCGAAGAGATTAGCGACACCGAGAAAGAAACCTACTACCGTATCTGGCGTGAAGACACCATTGAAAGTTGGAAGTCTCTTAACGAGGTAGATGAGTTCATCGAGCGCATGGATAACACGCTAGGCAAGATTCCTGCCGTGTTCCTACCTGCACAACGGTCAGTGGTTCGCGGTATCGGCATAAGTGATCTGTCAGACGCTGCCTATATGCAGAAGGCTATTTACCAAGAGCTGTCAGAGATTGAGCAGCTTATTCGCATATCTAATCACCCGACACTGGTTAAGACGTACAACACCGATGCAAGCGCAGGTGCTGGCTCTGTAATCAATATGCCTGATGATATGGATAGCAATATGAAGCCCTATCAGATGCAGCCTAGCGGCCAGAACCTTGACGCTGTACGCGCTGCCATTGAAGATAAGGTGCAGTCTATCAATCGTATGTCTCACATGGGCGCTGTTCGTGGCACTGATGCTGTAACTATGTCAGGTGTTGCGATGGCTACTGAATTCCAGATGCTTAACGCGAAGCTGTCAGAGAAAGCCGATATCCTTGAGCTTGCTGAAGAGCAGTTATGGCAGTTGTTTGCAGAGTGGCAGGAAGTAACCCCAGACGTTGAGGTTTTCTACCCTGATGCGTTTGACCTGAGAGACTACGACAAAGAATTAGTATTCCTTCAGCAGATGCGTTCTAGTGGCGTTAAGTCGGTAACACTGATGCAGGAAGTTGATAAGAAGATCGCCGACCTGATACTTGATGACGAAAACCTTGCTAAAGCGCACGTTGAAATTGAATCTACAGGCCAGTCTTTAGGCTTATTCACGCCGGAAGTTATAGAGCCTGAAGCCTAATGCCAGCAGACGTTGATCAGCTAAGAGAGGTAATAGCTAGAGCGGATAGCCACCAAGAGAAATTGGCTGCTGCTTTGGTTAAGCTAGAAGATCGCATAACTGATCTGATGGCCACTGCCCCGCTTAAGGATGGCGAGCTGTTTGATCTCGAATGGGCTATAGCGGCAAGGGTTCAGCTACGCAACGCGATAGAAGAAGAATACCTTGCAACTGTTGATGGCTTGGTGCGTGAGTATACCGTGATAGCCGATGACGTTGCGGCGATGTTGAACACTTATGCTGACGTTACTAAGCTAGATCCGAACATTATATCCGAGCTTCAGTCGATGACCTTTAAAGGGTTCGAGGACTTGGGCCAGAACTATCTTGATGCGGTGTCTAAAGAGCTTTATGAAAGCACGCTGACAGGCGCTACGTTTGCCCAGAGCTTAAGCACTATCAAAGCATCCGTTAATGCTAACCTTGGTCGGTACGCTAGTCAGGGGCTACACGATGCCCTGATGCAGTTTGATGCAACGGTAAACACTAAGATTGCTATTGAAGCTGGCGCGACAGAGTTTAAATACTATGGCCCAGATGATGAATCTACTAGAGACTTTTGCGAAAAGCACGTTGGTAAGACTTATACTAAAGAAGAGATAGACAGTATATGGAAGGGATCGTGGGCTGGTAAGATCAGCGGCGACCCTTTTGTTGTGCGTGGTGGCTACAATTGCCGCCATAGGTTCAGAGGTGTATTCGAGGAATAAATTATGCCACAAGGTAAAGGAACATACGGCAGCAAGGTTGGCCGTCCTAAGAAAAAGAAGAAAGTAAAGAAATAAACAACTTATGCTACAATCACGACTCACCAAATACTCTATAAGAGGCACGTTACATGAGCGATGAAATCATGGGTACAGAAGCTGAGACTGAAACAGCAGCAGTAGAAACTCAGGAAAAGACTTTTTCACAAGCAGAGCTAGACCGTATTGTTGCTGACCGAGTAGGTCGAGAGCAACGCAAGTTTGAAAAGCAATTGTCAGGCATCGACATTACTGAAGCCCGTCAGTTACTCGAAGACAAGCAAGCGGCAGCAATCGAGCGCCAGAAAGAACGAGGCGACTTCGAATCTGTTTTGAAATCAACAGTTGAAAAGAAAGATCAGGAAATACAAGCGTACAAGAACAAGCTGCAAACAACCCTAGTAGACGGTGCTTTACTAAGCGCGGCAAGCTCCAATAACGCTGTTGATCCTAACCAAGTTTCTGCACTGTTAAGAAACAACCTACGACTGTCAGAAGACGGTAGCGTAGAGGTTCTTGACAGCAATGGCACGCCAAGGTATAACGATAGCGGAAATCTGCTGTCAACTGGTGAGCTGGTAGCGGAATTTTTAACGGCTAATCCTCATCATGTCCGAGCCTCTTTAAGCGGTTCAGGCAGTCAAGGTAACGCTGGTGGCTCTACACAGAAGCCTCTCTCTGTGGCAGATATGGTCGATAATTGGAACGATGGCGGTAAAGAAGCCTTCGCTGCAATGAAAAAGAAATCGCCCAAATAAACCAATTTTACTAATTAATTATTTAATCTTTTGAGGATTTAAATCATGGCTGCAACTACTTCCACTACTTTAGACGACCTGTTTGTAAATATTATCGCGCAGGCGCGTTTCACTGCTGAAGAGCAATCCCTAATGATGGGTCTTGTTACTCAGTACAACATCGGTTCAGAAGCCGGTAAGACGATCCAAGTACCAAAATATCCGAGCATTTCAGCGGCTGATCTTGTCGAGGGGTCGGATATGTCAAGCACCACTGTATCAACTAGCTCTGTTTCAGTAGCTGTTGGTGAAGTTGGCGCACAGGTCTTGCTGACTGACATGGCTGCTTACGGCGCTGGCAACCCTGCTGTTGAGCTTGGTACTGTTCTTGGTAACGCTATTGCTACTAAGATGGATCAGGATCTGCTTGGCTTGTTCTCTGGCTTTACCGCTGCCTTCGGCGCTGCTGGTCAAGAGATCACTGTTGCTGATCTGTTCAAGGCTGCTGCTACTCTGCGTGCTAACAAGGTAACCGGCGTAATCAACGCTGTTGTTCACCCTTATCAGGCATACCAGTTGAAAGCTAACCTGACTAACACTTTTGCTAACCCTAACGGTGGCGACTCTCAGAACGAAGCAATGCGTAACGGCTATGTCGGTACTATCGCTGGTATCAACGTATACGAGTCTGCCAATGTTGCTATTGACGGCGCTGGTGATTCAGTAGGTGCAGTATTTGCTCCTGAAGCAATCGCAATCGCAATCAAGAAAGACTTTGGTATCGAGACTCAGCGTGATGCTTCTTTGCGTGCATTCGAGCTGAACGCTACTGCCGTTTACGGTGTTGGCGAGTTGGACGATAGCTTCGGCGTTAAGATGACTTTTGACTCCGTACTTTAAGTGATAGATTCCCTGCCCTCTTCGGGGGGTGGGGTTTTACTGAGGTTAAGATGGCAATAACTTATAGAGGCGAAAGGTTCGAGGGCTACAACAAGCCTAAGCGAACTACTAAACACCCAGATAAAAGCCATGCCGTCCTAGCTAAAGAAGGCGACAAGGTAAAGCTGATCCGATTTGGCCAGCAGGGTGCTGATAACAAGCCACCTAGAAAGAATGAGAGCGAGGCAGATAAAGCCAAACGCAGATCATTTAAGGCTAGGTTTGCTACGCAGATCGAGAAAGGCAAGAAAGACAAAACCGCAAGCGCGGCATATTGGGCAGATAAGGTGAAGTGGTAATGGCATTCTCTACAGATGCAGACTTGATGCAGTTGGTTCCAGATATTCTAAATCTAGGTATTGATTTCTTTGATCAGGAACACCCAAAGGCGCAAGCAGATATTGAGCGTGAAATCAGAAACCGATGGTGGGAAAAGCGCGGTATTTCTGGTGAGCTAAAACCCGAATACTTAACTGATTCGCAGTGGACTAAAGCCGCCGCGTATTTGGTTCTGTGGAGGTACGCATTACCCCAGCTTACAAACTGGGTGGATGGTGATCGCTTCCAAAACATGATTAGCTTTTACAAGTCCCGTTACGCTGAAGAGCTTGAGGCTGTATTCCAAGACGGCGTTGAATACGATGTTGATGGCAGTGGCGCAATTGATGAAAACGAAAAGACCCCTATCAATCACGGTCGGTTAGTTCGTTAATGGAAATAAAGATAAGCTCAAACGCCCGAGACATTGCCAAGCGTGTAGGCAAGAAAGGCAAAGAGCTGTCAGATAGTGTAAAGCGTGCGTTATCCCGTACGGCTCAGGCTGGCGTTAATATTATTGAGGATCGTACCGCTGAAGGAAAAGGTATTGACGGGGCTTTCCGAAAGTATAGCCCTAGCTACCAGAAAGCAAAAAGCTCAGGCTGGCCAAAAACAAATAAGCGTAGAGGTTTTGGCGGTGATTCAACCGGCATAGTGAACCTGTCGGTACATGGGACAATGCTTGGATCTATGACTACCAGAGCTAATGGAAAGCAGGCAGAGATATTCTTTACCCGATCTACAGAAGCTAAGAAGGCAGAAAGAAACAATAAGACGCGCCCTTTCTTTGGGTTTAATCGGAAAGAAGAAAAACGGCTAGGCCAAGTATTCTTTAGGAACTTAAAATGAGCATCAGAGAAAAGATAGCTGAAAACCTAGTTGCAACGCTACAAGGTATTATTCAGCCCGTTAACATTAAGTATGTTACTAGAGAGCCGTTTGATTTCCAGAAGCTGTCTAACGCCCAGTATCCTGCAATTCTAGTACGGAGCGCAGGCGAAGAGCGTGGAGATTCAAGCATTGGTGGGTCTATTACTCAGCGCATGGGTAATATTGATTATGATTTGATTTGCTACGTTAAAGGCTCGGTGATTGACGCTGCCCGTAACGACATAATCGAAGCAATTGAGGAAGGTCTTGATGTTGACCGCTACAGGGGCGGCAATGCCCTCGATACGCAGGTAACACGCATCGAGATTGATGAAGGTTCTATAGACCCTATTGGTGGGGTTATAATGACAATTCGCGTGCTGTACCAATACACGCGCGGCACAACTTAAATTAATAAAGAGGTATTATCATGGCGACTAAAACAGGCGCATCTGGTGTTGTAAAGGTACAAGTAGCGGGTACGACTGTAGCCGTTGTTGGTGAAGTACGGTCTTTTACTTTCGAAGGTTCAGCAGACACCATCGAAGATTCCGTAATGGGTGATGTTTCACGAACCTATAAGCAAGGCTTATCGACTAACACTTTAGCACTAGAAGTATATTGGGATGAGGCAGACGCACAGCAGCTTATTCTTGATGAACGCACTTCAATTGATTTTGAGGTTTACCCTACTGGCACTGGCTCCGGCGAAACTTTCTTCTCTGGCAGCGGTATTGTAACTTCACGCTCTATTACTGGCGCGTTTGACGGAATGGTTGAGGCTAGTTTCTCAATCCAATGCAGCGGAGCAGTTACTGAAGCGCAAGTTTAATTAAGGGGATAAACCATGGGATTAGCTAAAGAGTTAAGAAACAGAAGAAAGTTAGAGGCGCGAGAAGTAATCGTGCCTGAATGGGGTGACGATTCTGGAGCGTTTAAGCTGTATTGCAGGAGTATTACTTGCTACGACTTAGATCAGTTGCAGAAGAAGCACCCCGACTTTTTAAGTAACACCACTATCGGCTCTATGGTCGATTTGATCTGCATGAAGGCAGAAGACGAAGGCGGCAACAAGCTGTTCGGGTCTGCTGAAGATCGCATGGATTTAATGGGCGAAGAAACTGCCGTTATCTCTGACATTGCGAATCAGATGTTTGCTCAGATTGAGTCTGTCGAGGTGGCAGCAAAAAACTAAAAGCCGATTCGTTTAGGATGAATTTATTATCCTTGGCTGATCGGCTTCACCTAACAATTGCAGAAGCAGAAGCAATGCCGGTTAATCATTTCTATGAGTGGCTGGCTTACTTTCAAATAATGAGCGAATCAGATGGCTGAAAATGTAAGCATTGTAATTAAGGCTTTTGACAAGACTAAACCCGCTTTTGGTGCAGTCGGTAAGTCCTTGAAGGGTGTTACTTCAGCCATCTTTAGTATGCGGACTGCTCTGGTCGGCGTAGCTGGCGTAGCTGGTTTCGGTTATTTAGTTAAATCATCTTTAAACGCTACAGACTCCCTAAAGAAAACTGCCGATAAGATAGGCACAACTACTGAAGCCCTTTCAGCTTTGCGCTATGCCGCAGAGAGAACTGGCGTTCAAACAAACACCTTAGATATGGCAATGCAGCGGTTTACCAGACGAACGGCAGAAGCTGCCAAAGGTACTGGTGAAGCTAAAGGTGCGCTTAGAGAACTCGGTATTGATGCTAGTAAGCTACAGCGTTTAAGCCTAGATCAACAGATGATAGAGCTATCTGGGGCTTTTGGTAATGTTACAAATGATGCAGATAGATTAAGAATTGCGTTTAAGCTGTTTGATAGTGAGGGCGCGGCCTTGGTGAATACCTTGGCGCTAGGCTCTGAGGGTCTTGAAGAAATGTTTGGCAGAGCAAAGGCTTTAGGTCTTGTGATGTCAAGCGAAGCTGCTGGCGGAGTTGAAAGGGCAAACGATGCTGTAAACGACTTATTATCAATAAGTAAGGGCTTGAAAGATCAATTTTCGGCTGCCCTTGCGCCTGCAATTGAAACATTAGTTACAAAATTTACTGATTACATTTTAACAATCAAAAAAGCTAAAGGCGGTATTGAAGCATTTGCTAAGTCTATGGCCGTTAGCTTTCTAAACGGTGTTAAAGCTGTAATTTTATCCTTAGACACTATGCTTGGAGCAGTCAGCAAGTTCTTTAACAAAGCTACTGGCTTTATTAAAAAGTTTGACAAAAATGCAACTCTTGATTCTATAGCCTATGCCAAGAAGCAGGTTAAAGAGTTAGGTAATGAAATAACTGTACTGCAAGCAGCGGGAAAGACTAAAGGGCTTCAACAAAAAGCCGACAAGATTTCAGAGCTATATCTTAGGATCGCAAAAGAAGAAGCGCACCTTGCAAGAATGAACGAAACGTTCCCTACTCTTAATCTAGGGGAATTGATAAATTCTGAAGGCGTAGAAGAAACTTTAAAAGCTTTAATAGCTGGCATTAACAGTGTCGGTACAGCAACAGTTGAAGTTTTAAAACCTGCCGTTGATACTCTAAATGACTTGCAGCTTGGATTTAAGTCATGGAGTGATTCACTGCCTTCAATGCAAGAGAACATTCAAAGCCTTACAAATCAGGGCTTAAACGGCCTGACTGATGCCCTAACCGCTGGTGTAACTGGCGCGGCTAACTTTGCTGATGCCATGAAGGCGATGGCTAAAAGTGTAATTGATAGCCTGATTAAGATGTTGATTCAAAAGTATATTGTTGATGCTGCCTTTGGTGCAATTACTGGATTTATTGGTGGTCAAGCATCTACGAATCGAGCTGGAGGCTACGGAGCCTCTTTAGGTGGCGCTGACCCGTTTAATACTAGCAACTTTGCCCCTAGAGCTATTGGCGGGTCGGTTCAATCAGGCCAGCCCTATATGGTTGGTGAGCGCGGCCCTGAAATGTTCGTGCCTAACTCGCAAGGATCAATCGTACCTAATAATAGAATGGGCGGTGGCGGCGTGGTAGTTAATCAGACCATTAACGTCACTACAGGCGTGCAGCAGACAGTTCGTGCAGAGATTGCTACACTTATGCCCCAGATCGCTAACGCGGCTAAGGGGGCTGTTGCTGACGCTAAAATGCGCGGTGGCAATTACAGCAAAATGCTAGGAGCATAAGAAGTGCCTTTATCTTTTCCAAGTGTAGGAATCACCAATCTCAGTATGCGGCTAAAGCGTAGTGTTGCGGTATCTGAATCACCTTTCAGCTTTGACCAGCAAGCGTATGAGCATCAAGGTGCTAGGTGGGAGTGTGAAGTCACTTTACCGCCGTTAAACTATGCAGAAGCAAAGGCAGTGCAGGCTTTCATTGTTGGCTTAAAGGGCCGATCTGGTACGTTTACCTTTGGCAGTCCATTGCACACTAGCACTACCACTGCATCTGTTGCCAGCGCAGCTATCCGCGCAGAATCGTTTACGACTACGGCAGGTTCTGGAGCAATTGCCGCAGGCGACTACTTCCAGCTAGGCGATTACCTTTACATGGCCACAGCCGATAAAGCATCTGGCGCTAACGTGTTATCATTTCAGCCGCCATTGAGAGCTGCTGTCACTACTAGCACCGCTTTAGACTTCACGCTACCAAAGAGCCTTTGGCGATTATCATCGAATGACATTGGCTGGTCTGTCGATACGGCTTCAATCTATGGGTTTACCTTTGCGTTTGTCGAGGCTTTATAATGAGCAGAACATTAAGCACAGAGATGCAGGCGGTAGCCACTGCTGATTTAGTCCGGCCTATCTATCTGGTTAAGATGGAGTTTGCTTCTGGTGATTTACATTTGTGGTCTGGATTGGGCAACCTTGTTTACAGCGGTGATACTTACGTTGGTACTGGTGACCTGATGGCTATTAGCCCCGTAAAAGAATCTGAAGAGCTAACAGCTAACGGAATAAACTTTACTGTTTCAGGTATCAAGCAATCTTTAGTCAGCCTAGCAAGAGATGAGCCGTATCAGGGTCGAAAGATAACTCTATTCCTTGGAGCCTTTGACGAGAATGCTGACATCATTTCAAGCCCTGTCGTTTTGTTCAGTGGGTTTATGGATGTGATGACAATCTCTGACTCTGGCGAGACATCTACTATTACTATCGCCGCCGAAAATAAACTTATTTCATTCGACCGTTCTTCTATCCGCCGGTTTACGGCAGAAGACCAGAAGATTGACCACCCGACAGATAAGGGGTTTGAGTTTGTATCTAAGATTGCCCAGCAAGAGATAGTCTGGGGCCGTCCTTCGCCATCGTCACAGCCGTCAAATAGAAAGCCAGACGGAGACCTAAGGGGTTATAGATAATGATCTATCAAAGAGAATGTTTGGCCAGCGTTAAGGAAGATATAAAGCCCCTGCTAGAGAAGCACTGGGAAGAAGTGGCGTTGCACCAAGGTGAGATCAAACTAAATCCAGACTGGAAAGAATACGCTAGGCTAGATGCTGCTGGAATGCTAGTAGCGTTTACTGCTAGAGATGCAGGCAAGTTGATAGGGTATTGCGTTCTTTTGGTAAGCCAAAGCATACATTACAAAGACCACAAGTTTGCGTCTAATGATGTTGTTTTTGTTTTACCTGAATACCGTAAAACCTATGCCGGTTACAATCTTATAAAATGCGCCGAAGATTACTGCAAAGAGTCTGACGTTTCTATGATGACGATCAATACTAAAGTGCATATCCCTTTTGATGATCTTCTGTTAGGTATGGGCTTTGAATTGATAGAGCGTATCTACTCAAAATTATTAAGGAAATAAAATGGCAGTTTCAGCAATAGCGGGTTTCGTAACGGCAGGTGGTGCGGTAGCCGCAGCAGGCGGATTTGCAGCTTTTGCAGCCGGCTCTATGTTTGCTGGGTCTTTACTAACAGCTTTTGCTGTTGGCGCTGGTATGTCTATGATTTCTCGGGCGCTTATGCCTAAGCCTAGCATGGGCCAGCAGATGGTCGGGCTAGACTTTACAGTCAGAGAGCCTGACGCTACAAGAAAGATGATCTACGGGCGAACGCGAGTAGGTGGCGCAGTTGTTTTTATAGATACGACAGATGGAGACGAGGACAACGAATACATCCACATGGTTATTGCTTTTGCTGGCCATGAAGTAGATGCCTTTGAGAAGATTTACGCTAATCAAGAAAAGATTTGGGATAATGGTAGCCGAACTGTTTCTTGGCAACCATATCTTGATGTAAATGTTCATCGTGGTAACCAGACTACAGCAGATGCAGAGCTTGTTGCACGATCATCAAAATGGACTACTGACCACAAACTGTTAGACACGGCTTATGTCTATATTCGCCTAAAATATGATGCAGAGTTTTTCGCTAATGGCCTGCCTAACATATCTGCAACGATTCGTGGCAAGAAGGTATTAAACCCAGTCACAAGCGCTACAGAATGGACTCAGAACCCAGCCCTGTGCATTTACGACTACCTGCGCGACACAAAGTACGGCTTATCCGAATCGGCCTCAGACATCAACTCAGCGTCTCTGGCAACGGCTATATCGTTATGCGATCAGAGCGTTCCATTAGCGGCTGGCGGTAATCAGGCTCGATATACTTTGGATGGCGTTATAGACACTGCCAACTCTAAGAAAGAAAACATTGAGGCTATGCTGTCGGCGATGTCCGGAAAGCTCGTTTACTCAAGTGGTGAATACTTTGTCTCAGGCGGTGCATATGTTGCACCTACTGTTACGATTGATGAGTCCGTAATGATTGGCGGACTAGAGGTGCAGACTAAGCAGTCTCGCAGAAGCCTATACAACGGCGTTAAAGGCATCTTTAGAAGTGAAGAGGATGACTACAATGCGGCAGACTATCCAGCCCAGTTAAGCTCTACATACAGCGCAGCAGACGGCGACCCGATCTATTTAGATATGGCCTTGCCGTTTACGACTAACAACATTAGAGCGCAGAGAATAGCCAAGCTCGCGTTACTGCAATCCCGACAGCAAACAACTATTACAGTTCCTTGTAACCTGACTGCTTTGAAGTTCAGGGCTGGTGACACTGTAATGATTACCAATGCCAAAATGGGTTGGAGTCAGAAGGTATTTCAGGTAATAGGCTATGATTTATCTCTGACCGCATCTGGCGAGATTGTTGTTAATGTTCAGGCTATTGAAACCGCAGCGGCAATCTATGATTGGACTTCATCAGATGAAGAAGATTATTTAGCAGGCGGTGAGCTTGATCTTTATGACGGCAAGACTGCACAGCCACCTGTAGCGCCTTTAGGCTTAACTGCATCATCAACGGTCAACGCTGATGGAACGGTGACACCTACTATCAATGTGAGCTGGACTGCTGCTTCTGATTCTTTTACCGACTATTACTTGGTTCAGTGGTACAACTCGACAGCTGGCGGCACAGCAGTTAATTCAAGCACAAAAACAACAGCCTTTACTATCGGGCCAGTTGAGCCTGCTAGTAATTATGCTGTGACTGTTTACGCTTATAACGGTCTGGGCGTTAGATCAACCGGTTTGACTGGTAACGTGTCGACAATAACAGACACTACGCCAAAGCTGCCTAGCCTTTATCAAGCTGTTACTGATTCATCGTCAGCGCCTACTACCGCGCAATTCACTACAGTCGCAGGTCGAAACCCTAAGAATGGTGATGTGTTCTTGGCTACGGACACAACTACAGCAACGGATACTGTACATTCTTGGACTTACAGTACCGCTTCTTCAAGCTGGAGTGAAAACACAAACTTTATCAGCGGCGATCTAATCGTTGATGGCTCGATCACTGGCGACCAGATCACAGCCAATTCTATTCAGGTAAATAAACTTACGGGCGATATTTCAGAAACGTATCCCATAAATTACCCGTCTAGCATTCAGACTTGCACCGGAGGCGGTGCCGTTGATAATGATGTAAGGCTTACAATTCCTGCGCCTACAGGCGGTGTGGAGAAGAATGCTTCTGTAAGTTTAACTGTAAAGTTATCAGCAGCTAATTCATCTAGCTCAGGTACAGCAACTGTAATTGCTAGCTGCGATGTCAGGCTTCAAAGATTAAGCACTGGGATTACTACAGGAACATCAGTAGGCGGTACTGTTACTCAAGTTTCGACTTTGCCTAACAATGTTAAAAGGCTCAAGATAGTTGGAAACCATATAAGCAAGTTAGGCACTATAGGTAGTATTTGTCGAAGTTCTACTGGTGCAGCAGGTAACGCAATAACACCTGTTCTTGGATATTCTTATCAAAATACTGTTACAGGATATTCGGGCAATCATACTTACATATACACAACTAGTGCTTCGGATATTACAGTGGGCCAAAGCTTCTACTTTAATAAAGATGCTTGGGTATCTCAGGGTACTTATATATCTTCAGAAGCGTATGAAACTCTTTATTTTCAGATTCAGCCGCAAGATACGGTTAGTAAAGAATATACGATAAATGAGACATTTGGCGGTACTTTAAGTGGTGAGAATTTCAGGCTAACTGTTAAGCAGAATCAGCCGTGGAATTACAGCAACGTGCCGATAACAGTACATAGCGTGTCTGGCGTGATGCAACTAATAACATAAATTCTAGGAGATAGTATGGCTATCAACAAGACTTCCGATTTTGTAGATATGACAATAAGGGCAAACAAGCAGATTAGCGTAACCATACGCTATACCCTAGATGACCCAGATGATAACGAGCTACCGGTTAGCATTGAAAAAGTTCATGTATTAGTAGAAAGCTCTGACATATCTGGCTTTTCTGAAGCGATACAGGGAATTATCAATGCAGCTTGGGATGCGCTTTGACTCACTGGTATATAGAACCTTAATCGGTGATATAATTAATTTAACACATTTGAGCAGATACCATGCAAACATATACTTTAGTACAGGGCGACAGCGCCCCACAAATCAAAGCCACTATTACTAGGTTTGATACTGGCGCGGCTGTAGACTTCTCTGGCGGCTCTGCTCGAATGAGATTTAGGAAGAAAGGCGCAACAGCTTTGATAGCTACGTTGAGCGCTGCCGATTTTGGCACTAACTTTGCTAACGGCATTGCCATATTCTCGTTTAGTGATACTGACCTAGCCGAGCTGGATGCTGGTTACTATGAGGGTGAAATTGAAATCACCTACAGCACTGGGCTTAAAGAGACTATCTTTGACGTTCAGAACTACCAGTTGCGGAGAGACTTTTAATGATTAAGAGCAAGCTTGAGTTTAGCAAAGCTATATCCAAGATTGCTTTTAACAAGGCAATCGCTGCTTTTGAGTTCGGTTACTATTATATTTCCCGTTATTTTGCAGACTCAGCGTCTGTATCTGATCAAAGCAGCTTAAATGTTGGCAAGCCTTTGGCTGATGCTGGTGTGGTTGCCGATCAGCAGACGTTAGCTACAGCAAAGGGATTAGCTGAAGCCCCAACAGCACAGGAGCAAGCGTCCTTTGATGTGGAAAAACCTGTTAGTGATACACTGACAACAGCCGATTCAGGCTTAATATTGATGCAAGATTATGTAGAGATAACAGGCAGTTATTTCTTGGAAGATTATGTAGGCACTGGCCAAATTATTTGAGGGTAAGGAAATGAAAGACGATTTAAAACTATCAGGCGAAGTAACGCTTGTATTGAAAGACAGCAATGGCAATGTAAAGCAAACCCAGACAATCAAGAACCTAGTGGTCAACGCTGGTCTTAATTTCATTACCTCAAGAATGCAGAACACTAGCAAGGGTATCATGTCGCATATGGGTTTGGGTTCAGGCACTGTAGCTGCTGCCGCTGGTGATACCGATCTTGGTTCGCTGCTTGGTAGCCGTGAAGCCTTAGACACTGACGTAGTAAACGCCAATACTTTGACTTATGTTTGCACCTTTGAAGCTGGTGATGCGACTGGCGCAGTAACTGAAGCTGGTATCTTTAACGCTGCATCTGGTGGTGATATGCTTTGCCGTACTGTTTTTAGTGCCGTAAATAAAGCAGCAAGCGACAGTTTGGCTATTACTTGGGTTGTTACTCTCAGCGTTTAAGGAACATAAATTATGTCTACAATTACAACAAGATCGGGTAAAGGATCGCCACTTACCAATAATGAAGTGGACAGTAATTTTACCAACTTAAACACTGATAAGGCAGAGCTTTCGGGCGCTACCTTTACGGGCGAGATAGTAGCAAACGCTGGCATTGCATTGGGCGACAACGACAAGGCTACGTTTGGTGCTAGTGATGACCTACAGATTTATCATGATGGTAGTGATAGTTATATATCTGATGTTGGGACTGGCTCTTTATATATCAGAGGTCAGCAAAACATTGAGTTTCAGAATGGCTCTGGTGGTAAAACATATGCTCGTTTCGTGACTGGTGGGGCAGTAAAACTGTTTCATGACAACGCAGAAAAAATAGCCACCACTTCTTCAGGCATAAACGTTACTGGTAAAGTTAGTGCCGACAGTCTTGCGGTTAGTGGTGTTTCTACAGTTGTAGTATCTGGAGCAGGAGATACTGTTAATGCGCTAAACATATATAACACTGATGGAGCCTCTAACAACTCTCAAGTACAGACGTGGCTTGGAGCTAATCCTTATGACAGCTCAGGCCGAGGACTGTTAATTGAATCAGGCCGCGATTCTGGGGCCGATGCTGTCGCTACATTTTACTCTGTAGACCAGTCAGAACACGCTGACTATGAAGCTATACAAATCCTATCGGATGGCGGTGTAACTCTCTCATATACAGGTCAGAACAAACTAGCCACCACCTCCACAGGCATAGACGTTACTGGTAGTGTTGTTGCCGATGGGCTTACTGTAGATGGTGCTTCTGAAATACGCTCAACTTTTGATGCAACTTTAAATATAACCAGCACAGCATTTACCGTTAATTCTGGCGATGTTTATGGTAGTTTAAATTTCGTAACTGAAGACGGCTCTGTTGCTAATGACCGTAAAAACGCGGCAACTATACAAGCAATTAATGCAGGTGGTTCTGGTTCATATTGTGATTTAGATTTCTATACATCAGCAGGTACTGGTGCTACCAATTCAAAATCTTTGAAGATAGCCCACAACGGGGATATCAGCTTTTACAACCAAAGCGGTACAAGTCAAGCTCTGTTCTGGGATGCGTCTGCGGAGTCTTTGGGTATTGGTACTAGTGCGCCTTCAAGAGACCTTGAGGTTAACTCTGGCAATGTGCAAATAGTCAGTCTGTTTAGAAGCACTAGCAGCACTTCTGCGCGTATTGCAATTGCAGACGCAAATACAACTTCAGATTCTAAAGTGAGTATTGCTGCGGTTGGTGATGAGTTACATTTATTTTCTGGTGGTTCAGCTCACGTAGTTGTTGATGACAGCGGCAATGTGGGTATTGGTACTAGTTCTCCCGCGGCTACCCTTCATGTAGATGCTTCATCCCCTGAGTTCCGTTTAGCACAATCAGGAACAGCTAAAGTACGCTTCAGAACTAGTGGTGATAACTACATTAACACTGGACACAATCTGGGTATTGGTACTAGTAGTCCTGCTGCTCTACTAGATGTCAATATAGATGGTAATACAGGAAGATTCTCAAGAAGTGGAACTCAATATATTGAAGTTAGCGCGAGTTCAGGTGGACAAAGCATACTATCTACGTCAGGCACTAATAAAGCTTTAAACATTGGCACAACAGACAGCAATCAATTTCGTTTACAAACCAATGGTTCTAACGCTTTAACTATAGATGCGTCACAGAATGTGGGTATTGGTACTGGTTCGCCAACATCTTATTCAGATAGAACACTACATGTTACTGGCGGCACAGGTTCGGCTACTCTAAAACTAAGCTCAACCAGTGCTGGTAATACCAATGCAGATGGTTTTGATGTTGCCCATTCAGGTGTAAACGCATATTTAATCAACCGTGAAAACGGCCCTATGATGTTTAGCACTAACGACACAGAACGCATGCGCATAGACTCCAGCGGTCGTGTGGGTATTGGTACAAGTTCTCCTGACCACACCTTGAGGGTTAATGGCGATGGGCGTATAGGTAACTTGCATTTAAAAACATCAGAATACACAGGTGGAACTGGTAAGTCTATATGGGCAGACGGTGCTGGTTCAGGTGTGTTAGGTTTTAATTCCTCTACAGCTATGCAGTTTAATACAAACAACACAGAACGCATGCGCATAGACTCATCAGGCAATGTGGGTATTGGTACTAGTTCTCCTAGCAGTGCTTTAGATTTAGGTAGTGGTGACTTGCGTTTTACTGGCGGAGGAGGGCAGGACATTGCTTGGGGTTCGGCATCTACAGACTATGCCGCTATCCGTAGAATAGACCCTGCTTCTCAGGATGTTGGGCTAACTTTCCACACAACTACGAATGCAGGTGTTGATGGCGCTCCAGAACGCATGCGCATTGACGCATCAGGCTTAGTAACTGTAAAAGGTTCTGGAGCTGGTAGCGTTTCTGACCATTTTAGAATTGAAAGCAGTGATACGGAATCAAAGTTAGCTTTTGTAAACACAACTGGCAACGGTGCTATTACTCAAAGCGGCGGCGATATGCGCTTTATGACAAGCACCGCCAACTCAGAACGCATGCGCATAGACTCATCAGGCAACCTGTTGGTGGGTAAGACTGCTACTGGTCTATCTACAGACGGTGCTGAATTAGCTCAAGGCGGAACTGCTGGTAAAGTTCAAATCACAAGAACTTCTAATGCAGCTTTACTTTTAAACAGGAGAAGCTCAGATGGCACTATCGCAGACTTCCGCAAAGACGGCACATCCGTAGGTAGTATTGCTTCTCGTGCTGGCGTTGTTTCTACGATAGTTCTTGACCCTAGAACAAATGGTGCAGGGCTTACAGGTACTCAAAACGCAGTTGAACCTACAAATGGAAGCGGTGTAAACACAAATGGTGTTTTGTCTTTAGGTACTTCAAGCTCCCGCTTCAAAGACCTCTACCTATCAGGCACTGCTAATGTTGGTTATGTAAACGGTTCTTCCTCAGTATCAATACCTGATAATTATAGTTACGGGTTTGGTGGAACAGGCAGTAACACTTACATTTCAGGCAGTAACGCTGCAAATAGCATTTGGTTTAGAACTAATGGCAACGAAAGAGCCAGAATAGACTCATCAGGAAACCTGTTGGTGGGTAAGACTAGTGTTGCCACATCTACAGCAGGTATTGAGTTAAGAGCAAGCAATTTATTAAATGTCACTAGAGCTGGCGGTCAAGTTCTTCAGCTTAACCGCTTATCTTCAGATGGTGAAATAGCTAAATTCCTGAAAGACGGCACATCCGTAGGTAGTATTGCTTCTCGTGCTGGCGTTGTTTCTACGATAG
>Ga0181392_1000243_pt1 | contig 20106 bp, 17 predicted proteins | sample 15SPOviralmetaG_FD_130083 | JGI IMG/M metagenome (GOLD analysis project Ga0181392, IMG submission 130083) | Marine viral communities from the oligotrophic San Pedro Time Series (SPOT) site, San Pedro Channel, CA, USA - 15 SPOT_SRF_2010-09-15 | ecosystem: Environmental > Aquatic > Marine > Strait... | reverse complement strand
TATGCAGATCACTATACCTTACGCACCAAGAAAACATCAAACATATTTACATCAAGAAATATCAAAATACAGATGGTCAGTTCTAGTTTGTCATCGTAGGTTTGGCAAAACAGTCTGTATGATTAATCATTTAATAAGATCAGCTTTAACATCAAAACAGAAAAACCCAAGATACGCTTATATTAGTCCGACATTCAAACAAAGTAAAAGTATTGCTTGGGATTATATGAAACAATTTACAGCCAAAATACCTTACACCAAGTTTAACGAAACAGAACTGCGTGTAGATTTACCTAATGGCTCTCGTATTACCTTGCTAGGCTCAGAGAACTGCGATGGACTGCGTGGAATCTATCTTGATGGCTGTGTAATTGATGAATATGCTAACGTATCATCTAAGCTATTTCCAGAGATTATCAGACCGGCACTATCGGATAGAAAAGGTTACTGTGTATTTATTGGAACACCACAAGGAATGAATAATAATTTTTATGAACTTTATCAATATGCTCAAGGAGCAAGTGATTGGTATTACTATAAAGCAAAAGCCTCTGAAACCAAAATTGTAGATCAAGAAGAGTTAGAAAAAGCAGAAGAGGTCATGGGTAAAAACAAATATAAACAAGAGTTTGAATGTGATTGGATCGCTAATATAGAAGGATCTATTTATGGTGGAGTCTTGGCAAAGATGGAAGATAAAAAACAAATATCTCGTGTTCCGTATGACCCTAGCCTCCCAGTTTCAACCGCATGGGATTTAGGGGTATCAGATCATAGTAGTATAATATTTTATCAGCAGTTAGGTAGAGCTATAAATATTATAGATTATCACGAAGAGAGAGGTCAGGGATTACCATATTATGTAGAGATGATAAAAAACAAGGACTATATTTACAAGGATCATTTTGCTCCCCATGATATAGAAGTTACCGATTTTAGTAATGGCAAGACCCGGAGAGAGGTCGCATATCAATTAGGTGTAAGATTTAAAGTCGTTCCAAAAATTCCGCTTGAAGATGGTATACACGCAACAACAATGACGTTACCTAGATGTTGGATTGATACAGATCGTTGCAAAAAATTAGTAGATGCGTTAAGACATTATCACAGGAAATATATTGATAAAAACAAAATGTTTAGATCAAAGCCTGTACATGATTGGAGTTCTCATGCTTGCGATGCCATGAGGTATCTTGCTGTAGGACTACAAGAATTAAATACTAGACAAACTGCTCCTCAAAAGGTAGCAGATAATGAATACAGGATTATATAAATTATGGGATCATTATTTTCGCCAAAAATGCCACCACTACCTCCAGTGCAACCCGCACCAGAAGCACCTAGTGCGGAGCTAAGTCCAGAAGAAAAAGAAAAAGTTAGATCAGAACAAGCTGCAGTAGAGAGAAAAAGAAGAGGAAGAAAATCAACAATTTTAACAGGACCTTTAGGTATTGAAGAAGAAGCGGAAATACAAAAGAAAACTTTATTAGGAGAATAGTATGGGAGGAGTAATTAGAAGATCACCACCACCACCACAACCAGCTCCCACACCTATGCCTTCACCTACACAAGCAGAAGTTTCTCAAAGTGAAACAACAAATATGGATGGTGGATCATCATATGGGATTAGTGTGAGAAGAAAAGGTAGATCGGCAACTATTATCACAGGACCTAAAGGTATTCAAAATGAAAATGTAACTTTGGGTAAACCAAGTTTATTAGGACAGTAATGGCACAAACAGATTTAACAAAAAATTTAAAAAGAAGATTTGATAAACTAAAAGCAAATCGACAAAACTGGGAAACGCACTGGCAAGAGGTTGCTGATTATATGTTACCTAGAAAAGCCGATGTAACCAAAACAAGATCTAAAGGTGATAAGAGAACAGAATTAATTTTTGATAGTTCACCTCTACAATCTGTAGATTTACTTGCAGCATCACTTCATGGGATGTTGACCAATCCTTCTACTCCTTGGTTTACTTTACGTTATAAAGATGCAGATATTGAAAACGATGATAAGGCAAAACTTTGGTTGGAGGAAGCAACGGAGCAAATGTATGTTGCCTTTAATAGATCTAATTTTCAACAAGAAATATTTGAACTCTATCACGACTTAATTACCTTTGGCACAGCTTGTATGTTTGTACAAGATGATGATGAAGATGTTTTGAATTTTTCCACCAGACATATTAACGAAATATATGTAGCAGAAAATGATAAAGGCAGAGTCGATACAGTTTACAGATTATTTAAAATGTCAGTAAGAGCTGCGTTTCAACAGTTTGGTGAAACCATATCAGTTGACACAAAAGGATTAATGACAAAAGATCCTTATGAAGAAATAAGTATTCTTCATGCAGTATACCCTAGAAATGATTTTAATCCAAAAAAACAAGATAAAAAAAATATGCCTTTTGAATCTGTTTACATGGAATACAAAAATTTAAATGAATTATCGGTAGCAGGTTTTAAAGAGTTTCCGTTTGTTGTTCCAAGATATTTAAAAGCTTCGCATGAAATTTATGGAAGATCTCCTGCAATGACAGCTTTACCGGATGTAAAGATGTTAAATGAAATGTCTAAAACAACTATAAAAGCTGCGCAGAAACAAGTTGATCCCCCTTTACTTGTTCCTGACGATGGTTTTTTACTTCCAGTTAGAACTGTTCCTGGTGGTCTAAACTTTTACAGATCAGGCACTAGAGATAGAATAGAGCCACTTAATATTGGAGCAAACAATCCTTTGGGATTAAATATGGAAGAGCAAAGAAGAAACTCAATTAGAAATGTTTTTTATGTCAATCAGCTGATGATGCAACAAGGTCCACAAATGACAGCAACAGAAGTCATACAAAGAAACGAAGAAAAGATGAGACTTCTAGGACCGGTGTTAGGTAGATTACAATCTGAATTACTAAAACCTTTAATTGATAGATCTTTTGCAATCATGGTCAGAAAAAATGTATTTTCACCAGCTCCTGAAATTATATCAGGAAGAGATGTAGAAATAGAATATGTTTCGCCATTAGCTAAAGCACAAAAATCCACAGAGTTGCAATCAATTATTAGAGGTATTGAAATTATGGGACAACTTGCTAATGTTGCGCCTGTGTTTGATTATATAAATTTTGATAATCTTGTGAAACATCTAACAAACATTATAGGTATTCCACAAAAAGTATTAAAAACAAATTCTGAAGTCTTAGCGGAAAGAGAAGTAAAACAATCACAAGAACAACAAATGCAAGAGATGCAACAACTACAACAAGTTGCTAAAGCAGGAGGAAATATAGCTCCACTTGCAAAAGCACTACCCGATGAAGCACAAGCAATAGCTGAAGGTGTTGGAGAACAAATAACTGAATAAATATGAGTTCTGAAAAAGAATTTGAAAAAAAAATTAATAATCTAAAAATAAAGTACAAAGTAATTTTTGAATCTGATGAAGGACAAGAAGTCATTTCAGATCTTGAAAAAAGATGTCACTATCATTCTACGACCAATGTTAAGGGAGATAGCCATGAGAGTGCATATATGGAAGGACAACGCAGCGTTCTTCTATTTATAAAACAAATGCTGCAAAAGGAAAATAAAAATGTCAAATGAACAGATAACGGAGAGTAATACTCCGCCTGTAGAAACAACAACAGAAACACAAGCTCCTACAGAAACAAAACCTGAAACACCCATTTCATCAACAACACAAGAGACACAACAGACTGCACAATCATGGAAGGATGTTATTTCTGAAGAATACAGAAACGATCCTAATATTTCTAAGTTTACAGAAATAGATGCTTTGGCAAAAAGTTACATCAACGCAACTAAAATGATTGGTCAAGATAAAATGATTGTGCCTAATAAAAATTTTACTGATGATCAATGGCAAGATGCTTACAACAAAATGGGAAGACCTGAGTCTGCAGATAAATATAGTTTAAAAATAGATTCACAGGCTATCCAGGTAGACGAGACAGCGATAAAACAGTTTGCTGAAAATGCTCATAAGCTTGGATTAAACAATCAACAAGCTCAAGGTATTCTTGAATTTTACAAATCAAACATTGAAACAGATGCGCAACAATCTAAAGTTGATACAGAAACTGCTCAAGTACAAGCTGAACAAGAGCTTAGAAAAGAGTGGGGTAGAGATTTTGAATCTAAAGTTCAAGCAGCAGGAGCTGTTGCTAAAGCAAACATAGGTGAAGAAATATTAGATCTTGAATTGAGAGATGGAACAAGAATAGGTGATCATCCTGCAATTATAAAAGGATTTGATAAGATTGCTAACATGATATCTGAGGATACTATAGTTCAACCTGATACTAATGCTCAAGATACTGCTTTTGATATTGAAGAAGAAATATCATCTATAACTAATAATACTGATGGACCATACTGGAACGCATCACATCCAGAACACAATAAAATGGTACAAAGAGTTTATACATTAAGGGAAATGTTAAATAATGCAAAACCTGAATGATAAAGAAATTAGATTAGAAATCCTCAGAATTGTAAAAGAAACCGGTTCTGAGGATCAAAAAAAAGATCCCTTGCCAATTGCAAAAAAATATTATAAATGGATTAATAGTAGGACAATCCGAAAGGACCTTGCTGACAAGAAGGATTAGACTTCTAGTCTAAAAGACTTTAAATCCAAGAGAAGCCTGTCAGTCGACAGATAACATATCTGATAAATTTAATTAAACTTATATGAGGAGACAAATATGTCATCACAAGTAACAACAGCTTTTGTACAGCAGTATTCTGCAAACGTACAATTGCTATCTCAACAAATGGGATCGTTATTAAGAGACAAAGTTCGTCTTGAAAGTGTCGTTGGAAAAAATGCTTTCTTCGACCAAGTAGGTTCTGTAACTGCAGTTCAAAAAACTAGCAGACATTCAGACACTCCACAAATTGATACACCCCATGCGAGACGTAGGGTATCACTTTCGGATTATGAATTTGCAGATCTTATCGACAATCAAGATAAAGTTCGTATGCTTATCGATCCAACTTCATCTTATGCTCAAGCGGCAGCTTATGCTATCGGAAGAGCTATGGATGATGTGATTATATCTGCTGCACTAGGAACAGCGTTCACTGGTGAAACAGGTGCTACAAGTACATCTAATGCCAATCAAATTGTGCATGGATCTGCTGGTTTAACAATTGCTAAATTAAGAACTGCAAAACAGACTCTTGATTTAAATAGTGTTGATCCTTCAATTCCAAGATATATTATTGTAGGACCAAAACAGATCACTGATCTATTAGGGACAACTGAGGTAACTAGCTCAGATTTTAACACTGTCAAAGCGTTGGCAAATGGTGAAATCAACTCGTTTCTTGGTTTTAATTTTATTGTATCAAACAGACTATCACTATCTAGTACAACTAGATCTTGTATTGCTTATGCACAAGATGGTATTGCTCTTGCCGTTGGTAAAGACACTACTGCACGCATAGATGAAAGAAGCGACAAAAGTTATGCTACCCAAGTATACTACTGCGCAACTTTCGGAGCAACGAGAATGGAAGAAGACAAAGTAGTGGAAGTTCAATGTACAGAATCGTAATAGGAGGATAGAAATATGGGAACTAAAAATACTGATTTAGTAGCAAATTTCGAAGCTACTCCACAGGTTCAAAATAATGCTGCAGAATTACATGGTGTACTTCGTGTAGCTCAAGGAACTGTTGAACTTGCCGCTGGTGACAGTGATAATAACGATATTGTAATGTTAGCACCGATACCAAGTAATGCTTCTGTGCCTCAATTATTTATTGGGTCAGACACATTAGGTGGATCGTGTACATTCAATGTTGGAATTTATACTACTGCTGGTGCAGTCAAAGATGAAGACGTTTTCGCAACTGCGGTAGCTGATGCTGCTGCTATGGCAGACGTTAGATTTGAAGCTGCAAACATCAACACAGCAGGTCAAAAAATGTATGAATTAGCTGGAGACAGTTCAGATCCAGGTGGTTACTACTACATCGCTGCTACAATGGCAGCAGATGGTGGTACTGCTGGAACTATGTCTTGGAATATTACATACGTTGTAAATTAACCAATCGTGAGATAGGGGAGTTAATCTCCCCTATCTTTTTTTTTAAAATTATTTTATAATAAATTATGGCATCAATAGTTGACATTTGTAACGGAGCATTAAATCAGTTGGGAGCATCAACAATAATTTCTTTAACTGAAGACTCAAAAAATGCTAGACTATGCAATGCTAGATATACGCAAGTAAGAGATTCGCTTTTCAGATCACATCCTTGGAATTGTTTACAAAAAAGAGTTCAGCTCGCTGCAGACACAACTGCTCCAGCTTGGGGATTTACGTCTGCTTACACTTTACCAGCAGATTGTTTAAGACTTTTAAGAATATTAGATTATGATTCAAATCATAAAGTAGAGGGTAGAAAAATACTTACAAATAATTCATCTATGAAAATTTTATATGTTGCAAGAATTGAAGATCCTAATGAATATGATGAATCGTTAAGAGAAACATTATCGGCTGCTATTGCCTCAGATATTGCTTACGCAGTTACATCATCAAATCCAGTCGCACAGAATATGTATAATCTTTATCAAATTAAATTAAAAGACGCTAGATTTGTTGATGCAACAGAAGGTCAAAATACATCTCAAGAAGATGGTATGGCTGACGTTATAGATTCAAATGATTTTTTAAGTTCGAGGTTCTAAAATGGCTAGAGTGGCTGTTCAACTAACCGACTTTACAGCAGGTGAGTTTTCACCTAGATTGGATGGTCGTAACGACTTAGCAAAATATTCATCAGCGTGTAAAAAATTAGAAAATTTTATTGTCTATCCTCATGGCTCTGTTGTAAGAAGACCGGGAACAACATTTATTTCAGAAGTAAAAGATAGTTCAAAAAAAACAAGATTGATACCTTTTGAATTTTCTACAACACAAACTTATATGCTTGAGTTTGGAAATCAATACATCAGAATCTACAAAGACAAAGGACAAGTATTAGATAGTGGTTCTGCAGTTGAAGTCACTACACCTTATCTTGAAGCTGAATTATTTGATTTAAAATTTGCACAATCTGCAGACGTAATGTATATTACGCATCCCAATCACGAAGTAGAAAAATTATCAAGAACTTCACATACCGCTTGGACTTTATCAGATGTTGATTTTACAAAAGGTCCTATGCAAGATCTTAATACGACAGCTACAACTTTAAATCCTGGTCAATCAGCAGTAGGCACAGGAATAGCTTTAGTTGCTTCTGCAGTAACAGGTATTAATAGTGGTTCAGGTTTTCTTGCAACAGATGTTGGAAGATTTGTTTTTCTTCATGGAGGTTATGCAAAAATAACTGCTGTTGCAGATACAACAAATGCAACCATAACAATCATAACAGCATTAAGTGCAGCAAGTGCGACAGCAAACTGGAGGCTTGGTGCTTTTTCAGATACTACCGGTCATCCTTCTTGCGTTACCTTTTTTGAACAACGATTAGTTTTTGCTGGAACTACAGAACAACCTCAAGCAATATTTTTTTCTAAATCAGGTGATTATGAAAATATGGATGCAAATCTTGGAGGAACAATAACAGACAGTGATGCTATAATTTATACGATTGCATCTAATCAAGTTAATGCAATTAGATTTATGACTGCGACCAGAACATTAATTATTGGAACAGCAGGTGGTGAGTTTGCAGTGAGTGGAGGAGGAGCAGATGTTGCAATAACACCTACAAACATTTTAATTAAAAAACAATCTAATCATGGATCAGCAAATGTTGATGCAGTATCTGTGGGAAATGCAACTTTATTTCTTCAACGAGCAAAAAGAAAAATTAGAGAGCTTGCTTACAATTTTGATGTAGATGGATATCTAGCACCAGACATGACCATTCTTGCAGAACATATTACTGAAGATGGTATAACTCAAATGGCATATCAACAAGAGCCTAATCAAATTGCTTGGATGATACGAGGAGATGGAGAGCTTGTAGCTTTAACCTATCAAAGAGAACAGAAAGTTTTAGGTTGGCATAGACATATTTTTGGCGGTAGATTTGGTAGTGCTACTATTACAGTTACAGATTATGCAAACATAGCAAATGGAACAAGAATTATTTTAACAAAAGCAGATGGAACTCAAGTTACATTTACATCTTCTACAACTGATGTATCTGGTAAGTTTCATACTGAAACAAGTAATAATCAAACAGCAACAAATTTAAAAACATTAATAGATGCTGATTCTAATTTTACAGCAACAGTAAGCACTAATGTGATTACAATCAAAGAAACAACACCAATATCTACAGGATTTTTAACAATTACATCTTTAGATGATGCCACTAGATTAGCAAAGACCGATGAAGGAAAAGCTGTATGTGAAAGCGTAGCAGTCATCCCAACCGATGATACAGAGTATGAAGTCTATGTTATTGTAAAAAGAACAATCAATGGATCAACAAAAAGATACGTAGAAGTTTTAAATACTTTTGATTTTGATGAAACAGATAATACATCTTTTAATTTTCTAGATAGTCAATTATCTTATTCAGGATCTGCAGCGACCAGTATATCTGGTTTATCACACCTTGAGGGACAAACTGTTTCAATATTGGCTAATGGAGCGACACATCCTGACAAAACAGTGAGTTCAGGTGCGGTGTCTTTAGATCGTTCTGCAACAAATGTTAAAGTTGGTTTAGCTTATACTTCATTATTACAAACAATGAGACTAGATGCGGGATCACAAAATGGAACATCTCAAGGTAAAACAAAAAGAGTTTACGAAATAACAGCAAGACTTTTAGAGTCTATAGGTATTGAGATTGGACCAGATCTGTCTAATCTAGAAAGAATACCTTTTAGAAGTTCTGCGGATGTTATGGATAACGGAATATCTGTGTTTACTGGTGATAAAGAAGTAGAATTTAGAGGAAACTATGATACGGATGGATTTATATTTGTAAGACAAACTCAACCTTTACCTTTAACGATTTTATCGTTATACCCAAGGTTAGTTACAAATGATGGATAATATACTACATATAGTACCATACGAGAGCAAACATAGGAGTTTAATTTTGGCAAGTCAAATGAATCACATTTTAATGGATAAAGACAAAGAATACAACATGGATGGAAGTCTATTAGAAGAAAACGAATTAGCTTTTTCAGGAATATACAATGATAAAATTATTGTTGCCGGAGGAATGAAATTGTTATGGGAGGGTGTTGCCGAAGGTTGGGTGATGGCAAATGAGGATGTTTGGAAACATCCTATAATTACAGCTAGAGCTATCAAAAAAAATTTTGAGAAAGCTGCTAAAGCAAAAAATTTAAAAAGAGTTCAAACTGCAATCAGAAGCGATTTTACAGTAGGAAAAAAATTTGCAAAGTGGCTTGGTTTGAAAGAAGAAGGTTTAATGAAAAAATATGGATTTGATGGATCAGATCAATATATGTATGCGAGGATATTTTAATGGGTAATACAATAGCAGCAATAGGTTCAATAGCAGCAGCTAAACAAGCTTCTGCTATGGGTAAATATAATCAGCAAGTACAAGAAAGAAATGCAAAAGTTTCTGAACAAGAAGCAGAAGCCATAAAGAATAAAAATGAATTTGATATTGCTAGATTTGATCAAGAATTATTACAACTTACTGGACAAACAGAAGTAAGTCTAAATAAATCTGGAGTAGAACTTTCTGGGTCAGGACTTAATGTTTTAAATTACAATACAAGACAAGGCGAAATTCAAAAAGATGTTATGAATTACAATGCTTTAGTAAGAGAATCTAGAGCTATTGAAAATGCTAATTTTGCCAGAATACAAGGAGCTATTGAAAGACAAAGAGGTCGTGCAAAAAGAAACGAAAATTTATTTAAAGCTGGTGCTTCTTTATTAAGAGCTAAAGATGCAAAGGAATTTGGCAGTGCCTAAAATACCAACATTTGATACTAAAATAAGAAGATCAGAACTTACTGAGCAAGCTCCCTCTTTAAGAACTAATATTAGAGCAACTGGTCAAGAATCTACATTTCTTCGTATTCAAGATGATTTACAAAGAGAAGTAGATTATTATTCAAGAAAAAAAAAAGCAGAACAAGATTTAGAATCAAGAAAAATTACACTAGAGATAGGCATTGATGCAGATAAAGCTGTTGAAAGTGTAAGTAAGAATCCAGAAGAAGAAACATCAATTAATATTTATAATGAAAAAATAAATCCTCTAATTGAAAAGCGTTTGGCAAATATTAAAAATAAAAATGTAAGAAATCTTGTAAAAAAAAGATTAGAAATATTAAATTTAGAAAATACTGGAACAATAAAAAAAAACTCTCATGCTGCTTTTTTAAAAAGTGATACAGAAACTTATAATAACGAACAAAATATATTATTAAATAAATATAAAACAGCAGATTCTGGAATGAAAGTTCTTTATATTGATCAATTAAATAAAAATGCAGAAAGACGTAACGAGACACATATTTTAGGAGCAGAAAATTTAAAAAGAGAAAAACAAAGAATTAACGCTTTAATTTTAACAGGTGACGCAGGTTCTTTTTCATTACTAGAAAATGGTGAAAAACAAATTAATCAAAGAGATAAAGATTTAGGAACTAAGAATTTTATGTCAGATGATGTTTTTGGAACTGTTGTCTATAATGCTTATCAAAACAATATTGAATCCTTAACTGTTGTTGGAAGCGAAGATGCAGACTTTGATCAGGCAAAAATTTTAGTTGGAAGATTAAAAAATTTTAAAAGAGGAGATAAATCTATAGCTACTGGAGAACTTAAAGATAAAATAGCAACTCTTGAACAAAAAATTTTAACAGAAGAAATAAGACATGAATCAGCTTTGAAAAAAAGTGGTGATAATAAAATAATAGACTCTTATACAAAAGGTCAAAGAAAAACTTTAGAGACTAAATTTTTTAATGCTTTTGATGCTCAATTTAACAAAGTAGAAAGTAAAGCTAGAGCTACAGAAGCAACATTTGAATTTGACACACGATTAGCAAACTTTAATGGTAGCAATCCTGATGCTACAACTCAACAACGATTAGAATTTACTAGAAATTTAAGCCTAGATTTACAAAACAAATATGAAGATGCGGATATAGAAAAAACAACAGTCTATAATTTACAAAATAATAGATTTAATATTATTAGAGAAGAAAATGATTTTTCTAAATTAGTTCAGGATTATCGAGACAAAGACAAACCCACTCCTCCATTATTAATTTCTTTAGCTAGATTAAATGGATATTTTCAAAAAGACGCAAAAGGAAAGGAAACAAAAAAACCAGATGTAGGAGCTTTTATTAATGCCTATAGAAAAATTTTACAAATAAGAAAAGGAGAGGAATAAACTTATGTCAGATACTCCTTTAGATCAAGAAACTCTTGATTTTTTTCAAAAAAAAACACCAGAAAAAATTGAGCCTCTTGGAGGATCATTAGTCACTAAACCCGATCAGCTAGATCCAAATTTTTGGAATAAAGCTGGTCGATTAGCCTTGTCTGCTGGTCAAGGCGTTGTAAACGCAGTAGAAGAAACTGGTGATTTTTTAGATGAAAATATAGTTTCATTAGGAGGTTTGAAATTTGGAAATGAAGATGGCAAACTTACTTTTCAAGATTTCATACCTCAATATGTAACACCTAAAAAATGGAAAGAAGGTGGATATTCTCAAGCTAGAAATTTACCTGTTTTTATAAAACCTGAAGGCGCTGCAGAAAATTTGACGGAAGGTGCAGCTAGATTTGTAACAGGATTTATAGGTCCATCTAAATTTCTTAAAGCCTCAGGATTAGGTGGAACAATAGTAAAAAGAGGATTACGTGGAATAACTGCTGGAGCTGTTGCAGATCTTACTGTTTTTGATCCCAATGAAGGTAGATTATCAGATATGTTAGTTGAGTTTGATTCACCTGTTTTAAATAACGCTGTTACTCAATATCTTGCTACAGATCAAGATGACACTGAAATGGAGGGAAGATTAAAAAATGTTCTTGAAGGTATGTTAATTGGTGGACCACTTGAAATTCTATTTGGAATCAAAGCTTTCAAAAGAGCAAAAGCAACCGGTGATTTTTCCAAAAAAGAAAAAATATATAAAGAAACTGGAGAGGCAATTCAAGATTTACGCAAAAACAAAAAATCAAAAAAAGTTTTAAAAAAAATTGTTGAAGGAAATAAAGGTATTAAAATAAAAGAGTATGTAAAAAAATTTGATGATATAATCGGGTATGGAGCTGAACAAGGAAAATCAACAACAGAATCATTTATAAAAAAAATTTTAAATACTAGATCTTTTAGAAATTATGCAGAAGTAGAAAAAACTATAGACGATGTCGTTAATCGCTTTGATGATAATACAAAGGAGTTTTTGGAAGGTGATGTATTAAAAAATAAAGAAGCAGAAGATCTTGCTAAAATATTATCAGAAGATCCATCTGCTGTTTTAAAAGCTTCTGCAAGAAGCGGAGAAGAGGCTAAAGCAGCAACAGTAAGAATGTTAGCAACAAAAATTATTATTCAAGATATTGGTTTAAGTTTAAGAGAGTTATCTGCAAACTATGTAAATAAATTTGGAAAAGATGATAAAAAATGGACAAAAAAAGCAAGAGAAGAAGTCGCTTCGCTTGCCAAGGTGTTACAGGACACAGTTGTTAATGTAAAAAATGAAATTAGAGGCGCTGCAAGAGTTACTCAAGCAGGAAATGTAAAAGTATCAAGTTCTGGAAAACAAGTTGATGTAGAACAATTAGTTAATATTATAAAAAATTTTGAAGGAAATGTCCCGGTTATTGCTAAAAAAATTAGTGAAGTAACACCCGATAAAGAGATTGTGGGTGATGTATCAAAGTCTAGATTTAAAAGAACAGTAGATGTTTTTAATTCACTGTACATAAACTCTTTGCTCTCAGGTATTTACACTCATGCTCTTAATATGAAATCAGGTATATATGAGGGTTTTATTAAACCTCTTGAATTAGTAGGAGGTGGTTTAGCTAGAGCTGATTTAAGATCTGCTCGTTTAGGTTATGCTCAATATAAAGGAATGATGTTGACTATGGGTGATACCATTAGAGCTGTGGGTTTAGCCTTAAAACAAGGTGATGCTATTCTTGATCCTCTTGCAAGAACACAAGATAATTTAAGAATAGTAAATGGAAAAGCTATACGACCTATAAGTGGAGATAATTTAGGATTTGATGGAGCTGCTGGTACAGCAATAGATTGGATAGGTCGATTAGTAGAAATTCCAACTAAACTTTTAATGACAGGTGATGAACTTTTAAAACAAATGAATTACAGAGGTCGTTTATATGCTAACGCATTAGACAACACATTAGAAAGAGGATTAAATCCAAGTTCAAAAGAAGGTATAGAAAATACAAATAAAATTATGAGCCAAGGTTTTGATAAGTTTGGCAGAGCTAATGTAAAAGATAATAATCTTGCTGAAGATGCTTTACAGTATGCAAGAATCGCAAGTTACACAAATGATTTAAAAGGTGGAGCGACTTATGATATTGGAGGGAGAATACAAAGTTTTTTAAATATACATCCTGAGTTTAGATTTTTAGCGCCATTTATAAGAACACCTACAAATTTATGGAGACACGCCTTAACAAGGATTCCTGGTTTAGGATTATTTCATAAACAAATGCAAGATTTATGGAGATCAGGAGATAGAAGAGCAAGAGCAGAAGTTATAGGAAGACAAATGTTTGGCTTTTCAGTTGTGATGTATAGTTTTCATCTAGCAACAGAACAAGTAGAAGATCGTCTTGGAAACAAATATGCTAAAATTACAGGTGGTGGACCTATTGACTTTAGAATTAAAAGACAATGGATTGCTAATGGTTGGCAAGAATATTCTATTGCGGTTAAAAATAAAGACGGATCAATCGAATATAGATCATATAACAGAATGGACCCTCGTTTTCAAATTTTAGGAATGATGGCAGACATTTTTGAAAACATGGCAAATATTAATAACGATGAAAAAGAAAATGGTACTATGATGGCTTTTTCTGCTGTTGCAAGACAAATCAATAATAAATTATATTTAAGAGGTATTACTGAAGCTGCAGATGCTTTAACTGATTCAGATCCCGAAAAATTAAATCGATATCTTGGTCGAGTTGTAGGAAATTATATTCCTTTTTCTTCATTTAGAAATCAAGGTATTCCCGGTCTATTAGAGCCTGATAGAATTAATTATGAAGAAAGAGGTTTTCTTGATTCAATATTAGAAAGAGCTGGGAAAGGAAAAGAATACTTAGAGCCAAAAAGAGATGTTATTACTGGTGAGCCTATAGAAAAAACAAAAACGTCTCTTTACTTAAATCCAGACGGAATAGCATCTTATGGTTTTTGGTTTTTAGGTCCATCTCTTGTAGGAAGAAAATCAGATATAAAAGAAGACCCTGTTCGCTATGAATTAGCAAGATTAAGAGTGCCTATATCAGGAAGTCGTAAAGTGTATGAAAGAGTTGAACTTAAAAATTTTAAAAATGAAAAAGGTCAAACAGCAGCAGACTGGTTATCTGAAAATACAGGTAAAATAAAAATAAAAGGAAAAAATCTTTATGAACAATTAGATGCTCTCTTTAAAACAAAAACTTATTTAAGAGCAAGCGATGGAGAATTAGATATAGAGGGTGGAAGAAAATTCATGGTAAAAGCAACTATTAATTCTTATAGATCAAAAGCTTTAGGAGAAACATTAAAAGAATATCCAGATTTTGCGAAAGCTGTTAAAAATAAAATAAAAGAAACAGGTAAAATTAAACGTGGTTTAGGTGATGAAAGAATCACTGATGAGTTTTTTCCTATGCCTTTTTTCAAAAAAAATGATGAAGAAGACGAAAAAGATCAAATCAAAAGTCAAATAGAAAGAAATAGTCAATCAGCATTTAAGCCTGATAAAAGCTTAATAGTAAATTCTATGACAGGTATGTTTTTTAATAATGTTGGAGATGATCCACCCCAAAAAACCGGTTTAATTTCTATTGATAGATTAACTAAAACTATAAAAAAATTTGAAGGTAAGCCATTTTTAGAAGCTACAAAAGCTTTTGAAGATGAAGAATATTTAACTATTGGTTATGGTAGATATGGAAAAGATATAAAACCTGGAATGAAAATAACACAAAAACAAGCTGAAGAGTTTTTAAAAGAGGATATCGAATCAAGATTAGATGAAATACAAACAAAAATTCCAGCATTTTCTAGTTTTTCTGATAAATTGCAATCATCTTTATTTTATGAATATTATAGAGGATCTGTTGGACAATCGCCAAAAACAATAGAATTAATAAATAAGGGTAAATTTAAAGAGGCGGCAGTTGAATTTTTAAACAATGACGAATATAGGAACGCTGTTGAAAGAAATAGACGAGGTATAAAAAAAACTATGCAAGAAGTTTCAAATGATTTAAAAGAAGAGTATTAAATAAATAAAATATTATTATGACCATATCATCTACAACAGTTAGAAATTCATATTCAGGAGATGGATCAACTACTGCCTTTAGCTACACCTTTAAGATTTTTGCTGACTCTGATTTACAAGTTATCATAAGAAGTAGCACAGGATCTGAAACTACAAAAACTATCTCAACTCATTACAATGTTTCTGGAGCTGGAGATGCTTCGGGTGGAAGTGTAACTTTCACATCAGGTAATATTCCTGCATCTGGAGAGACTGTAGTTCTTAGAAGAGCTGTCCCGCAAACACAAGCAATAGATTATATTGCTAATGATCCTTTCCCTGCGGAGTCTCACGAAGAGGGTCTGGATCGTGCAACAATGAACATCCAACAAATGCAAGAAGAAATTACTCGTTCTATTAAGTTATCAAGAACAAATACGATGACTTCTACAGAGTTTGCTATTGGTGCAACTGATAGAGCAAATAAAATTTTAGCTTTTGATGGAAATGGAGAGATTTCAGTTACACAAGAATTAGGTACATTCGTTGGAAATTGGTCAGCATCAACAGATTATAACGCCAGAGATATTGTTAAAGATACTTCTACAAATAATATATTTATCGTAAACACAGTACACACTTCATCTGGTTCACAACCTTTAACCACTAACGCAAATTCTGCTAAGTATGATTTATTAGTAGATGCAGCTTCTGCAACAACATCTGCTACAGCTGCTGCTAGTTCTGCAACTGCTTCAGCATCATCTGCTACAGCATCCGCAAGTTCAGCATCCACTGCTTCTACCCAGGCAAGTAACGCATCTACCTCTGCTTCTACAGCATCCACTCAAGCAACTAACGCATCTAACTCTGCTTCAGCGGCAGCAACCAGTGCAGCAGAAGCTGCAGCGAGTGCGGACAACTTTGATGACACTTACCTTGGATCTAAATCATCTGATCCTTCTACAGACAACGATGGAGATTCTTTAAATGCTGGAGATTTATATTTTAATACGACAAGCAATACTTTAAAAGTTTATTCAGGATCTGCTTGGCAAGATGCAGCTTTAGATGCTTCTTCATTTTTAGCATCTGCAAATAATTTATCTGACTTAAATAACGCTGGTACAGCTAGAACTAATTTAGGACTAGGAACTGCCGCAACTCAATCTATTGCAACTCTTCAAGATATAGTAAATGACACGACTCCACAATTAGGCGGTCAATTAGATGTTAATGGTAACGCTATTGGAAATGGAACATTAGAATTATTAAAATTTGTAGAAACAGGATCAGCAGTAAATGAGTTTACAATCACCAATGCGGCAACTGGAAACAATCCAGTTTTATCTGCAACAGGTGGAGATACAAATGTTGGTTTAGAATTTACTGCAAAAGGAACAGGAACAATTAAATTTAATGATCTTGCGTATATACCCCAACAAGCATTAACTTCATCATCAAACGCAGTCGCTTGGGACGCACAAGCAAAACCAAATGCTTTTCATTTAACAACTGAAAATACAACTTTTTCTGCACCTACAAATAATACTGAAGGTTCTTTTATTTGTTTAGAAATTAATTATAATGGTTCACACACCATTGCATTTAATACTGTATTTGAATTTGCAGCATCAACTGCACCAACATTTACTTCAGCAGATGGCAAAACTGATATATTAGTATTTAGATACAATGGAGCTGTATGGCAAGAAGTAGGTAGAACATTAAATTTAAGTGAAAGTTAAAATATGTACGCATTAGTAATAGATAACACAATAAACAAAATCATCACTCAACCAAAATCATTAGTAATTGGTGATGTAAGATACCCAGCTAAAATATTTCAACTTTGGACAAAAGATGAAAAAGAAGCGATTGGTATTTATGAAGTAGTAACTAATACATCTAATTTTAAAAATGAAGAATATTATGTTAACACAAATGAATCTTTTACTTTTGCAGATGGACAAGTCACTAGATCATGGGGAACTGCAACTGCTAAAAATGTTGCAGATACTTTATGGACTCAAGCAGATTCAGATAATGGAGATTTACCAAGTGATAAAGAAGTTGGAGATGTAAAAACGACAGGTTTAAAAACAGAAAAGAAAAGAATTGTAAAACAACAAGCTGAAGGTTTATTAGCACCCACAGATTGGTATGTTATTAAAGCAACAGAAGTATCTGATTATTCTGTACCATCAAATATCACAACATTTAGATCAGCGGTAAGAACTAAATCAAATGAAATGGAAACAGCCATAGACAATGCTAGTGATGCAGCAGCTCTTGAAACTTTATATACTTACACTGAACAGGAAGACGGAAGTGTAACAAGACCACTAGGACAATTTCCAACATTGGAGGATTAATGTCCGCACCCTTAATTTTAGCAACCAACTCTATCAAAGACACAGGTTATGACGTAGCTAATTCAATAAGATATAATGATGGTGATAGTCCACAATTAACTAGAATAAATTCATCAAATGGTAATTTAAAAAATTTTACATTTTCTGTTTGGGTAAAAAGATCAAGTGGTGGTGCAACAAAAAGATTACTACATTGTAGAAATAGCGGTGGAAGTCAATTTGCTTCAATATTTTTTAACAGTTCAGATCAATTAGAATATAGTTCATCAGACGGATCTAATAGTGATAATTTAGTAACAAACAGAGTGTTCCGTGATTTTTCTGCTTGGTATAATATTGTTGTTGTCTGGGACTCTGATAGTTCCACACAATCAGATAGAATTAGATTTTTTATAAATGGCACAAGAGAGACAAGTTTTGCAACTTCAGATTTCCCAGCTTTAAATCAAGAAAGTATGATGTCAAAAGGTACAGACGCTTCAACTATTGGATTAGGTTTTCAAAGTGTTGCAAATTCAGAACACTTTGACGGGTATATGTGTGAAGCAGTGTTTTTGGATGGCACAACATCAACTGATGCTTCAGAATTTGGTGAATTTGATGAAGATAGTCCGACAATATGGAAACCGATTGATGTTTCAGGATTAACTTTTGGAAGTCATGGTTATTATCTAGATTTTGAAGATAGTTCAGCATTAGGTGATGACGTGTCTGGAAACAACAATGATTTTACTCCATCTAATCTAGCCGCAACAGATCAATCTACAGATACTTGCACAAATAATTTTGCAACCTATAACGCACTTTTATCTCAGGTAGCAGGTGTTGATGGCAGAGGTGGTTCATGGAATGGACAATTAGCTGAAGGCAATTTATCATCAGGAACAGCAGTAGATAATTATAATAATCAATTTTCTACTTTTGGATTAACTTCAGGAAAATGGTATGCAGAATTTAAAATGTCCACAACAGATAATAATTTCTCACATGGAATAGTTAATGATGTTTTCTTTTCAGGCTTAGGTTCTTATATTGGACAATCTACTGCATCAGGAGTCCGAAATATTGGATACTATAGTCAAAACGGACAGGTCTTAAAAAATAATTCAGCAGAATATACAGGAAGTAGTTATGGGTCTAGTAGTGCTGATCTTATAAGTATAGCTTTAGATTTAGATAATAATTTTGTTTATTTTGCAAAAAATGGAACATATCAAAATAGTGGTGACCCAACAAGTGGTTCATCTGGTACAGGTGGTGTAGCCATTGATGCTGATACTACATGGTTTCTAGGTAGCACTACACATAGTTTAAGTTCATCAGGTTTAAAAATTAGTTATGCAAATTTTGGAAGTCCACCAACAGGATTTACAATCTCATCAGGCAACGCAGATGCAAACGGACATGGTAACTTTGAATATTCTGTACCTTCGGGCTATTTTGCGTTATGTTCTAAAAATTTAGCGGAGTTTGGATAGTGGCTTACACGACTATAGATGATTCAGGTTTATATTTTAACACTGTTACATGGACAGGTAATGATAATGAATCTAGAGATATTACTGGCGTGGGATTCCAGCCTGACTGGGTCTGGGGTAAACGCCGTGATGATGCGGCAGGTCATAACTTACTAGATGTTGTTAGAGGTGCTGGTGAAAACGGAGAGTTAGCATCTAGCACCGATGGTGCTGAAGGATCTAATGCACAGGATCGTTTTGGTTTTTTAAGTGCATTTTTATCAGATGGTTTTAGAGTTGAAGATGGATCAGAAGCATCAGGTGATAAAGCATACTGGAATCAAAACAGTGCAACGTATGTAGCATGGAATTGGAAAGCTGGTGGCACAGCTTCATCTAACACAGATGGAAGTATTACAAGTTCAGTTAGTGCAAATCAAACTGCTGGTTTTAGTATTGTGTCTTATACTGGCACAGGTAGTGCATTAACATGTGGACATGGTCTTGGAGCAGTACCACAATGGATTATAGTAAAAGACAGAGATGCAGCAGCAAATTGGAATACTTATCATATTGCAAATGGTAACGCTAAAACATCACAATTAAATTTAGGAAATGCTCCAAGTGCAACTAGTTCTTGGAATAGTACAACACCAACATCAAGTGTGTTTAGTTTAGGTGCAGTTAGTGCAGTTAATACCTCAAGTAATGATTATATCGCTTACTGTTTCGCAGAAAAACAAGGTTACTCAAAAATCGGCAAGTACGCAGGTAACGCAAATGCTAATGGTGC
>Ga0181392_1000242_pt1 | contig 20109 bp, 21 predicted proteins | sample 15SPOviralmetaG_FD_130083 | JGI IMG/M metagenome (GOLD analysis project Ga0181392, IMG submission 130083) | Marine viral communities from the oligotrophic San Pedro Time Series (SPOT) site, San Pedro Channel, CA, USA - 15 SPOT_SRF_2010-09-15 | ecosystem: Environmental > Aquatic > Marine > Strait... | reverse complement strand
CATATCATTGAAAACAGATGTATGTGCGTTTGGATCAACTATCTTATATACTTCTACTACGATATATTCACCTGCTTTTATATCGTTATCTGCAAAATCACCAAAAATATAAAGTCTGTTTTGCTTTCTTTGAAATTGAACTTGAGGATGACCGTTCAGTTTTGCATCGAGCAATGACAAATATTGTTGCATCTGTTCATAATATGCTAAATCACCAGCAATGTTTTGTAGATCAGCTATGTCATTTAACATCATTTGATACTTAATATCAAAAAAATTAGCAGAACTATTAAATGAACTTGATACAGGAAACATTTTTGATACAAATATAATGTCACTAGACAAAGTGATATATTCATTAGTTACATCGGTTGAAGTGATTAAATGTTTTACATATGTTCTGAGTGTAGCATCGGAATGATACTCTTGATAATATTGTAATGCTTCGTCTACACGATCTTCGACTTGATCCTCATCGACATTTATCTCGATAACAGGATCTCCGAGTCTTCGTTTACAATAATCTATAAGTGTAGCACGGGATGTGGGATTGGCCATAGAGATCTCCGTAATTTAAATATCTATGACTATTTATAATTATTTAATTCCTATATTAAAACTAATGCTAATTCGTGTTTCATCTGCTTTACTTGGTTCAACATAGTGTTCTAACCAACTTGGAAACACGATAAGTGCTAATCTTTCGGGAATTATAGGATAATTTTTATTTTTTATTAAACCCGCATGTGATCTGACCGCAGGATCAACAAGTATTAATCTTCCACTATCTTTTGGCACTTGACAGTAAAATACACCAGAGAGAACACCATCATGAACATGAAAAGCATTAAAATCTCCTCTCTGATTAATATTTCCCCACATACCATCAATATAAAGATCCATTTCATTATTATATTGATCAATTATACTTTTACACATTCTTAAGAGAGATTGATTAAACTCTTGAAATATACCATCTTTTTGCAAATTATCACGTGTCTGAAAACCACCCATATTACTTTTTCGTTTCGGTTGTTCTGTTTCACTGATATTGATTAAATAATCTACATAATCTAAAGTTTGTAAATCCTGATCTTGTAACATAAATCCCCATACAGGAGTTCCAAATATTTTTTCTTGATTGGGATGCATAACTCACCTAATATTATTATTAATAATTATCCTTGGACCAAGTGATGGACTGGTCGAAGTATGTTTTAACGATCCATTGAACAGTAAACATCTCCCACGTTTAGGAGTGACTCTTTCAATGATTTTATCATTTTCATATATTAGTGTATCACCATCAACAGTATTTACATAATAAATTAAAACTACATGCGGTATCTTATAATCAACATGAATATTATCAATACGGTCATTTTCAGATAACTCTGGTCTATCAAGAGTAAGTCTTGCTCTACTTCTGAAAATATTATTTAAATTAACATCTATGTTCGCCTTATCAAATGCTTCGAGTAACATAGGAGTAATGATATCATATTTATCAGATACGATTCTTTTTGGTTCCATATTATTAAATTCTTCATGTAAATAAAAACTATGAGAGAATCCAGGAACATTTCTTTTCGCCTCACTCCCATAAGATATATCAGGAACGAAAGTCCATGGAAGTTTAGCACACTCATCAAAAATTAATTGAGAATATTTATCGCCTATGACATTATCAATTACATTCATCAGTATCTCACATTGACTTTCGGATATGGAAATATATCATAAGGTTGTATAGTAATACAGGCAGTGCTATTTTGAGATCTATCTTTATTTTCCACTATGTGTTCTAATTTGAACTCATGCGTGTGAATCATTTGGTGTATCTTTTCATCTTTTGCATTTTCTAATATAGTCAATGGTATTACATTTTGATTCATCATGTCAACAACTTTTTCTAATGTGTGATAAGAACTATAATAAGTTGAGGCAGAGTCGATGTATATTTTACTATAATGATTCATCGATGGTAAATACTCTGCGAGAAGTTTTACTACATCCATTGGTCCATGAGTAAAATCAGAAAACAATATATCGATAGGACTTTTAATATCTATTTTGTTAATCGTGATTGGATGAAACTGAACTTTGTTTCTAATTGAAAACGAATCAAGAAGACTCTCTATGTAAAACATATAATCTTCTTTGAAATATTCACCCATTTGATCACGAGCATTTTTTAGATGCTCCCACTCACTACCATTATCAAATGTATGAATGATGCCATCATCATTCTCACAAAGTGCTTGAGCGATCCAGAGCATAGTCGTGCCAAGACCTGTGCCGAACTCGAGCACAACTTTTGGTTTCATCATTTTTACAATAGAGTAAAGATAAATTCCGAAATCTTCGGTTCCATAAATTGGTCCAACACGATCAGTAAATTGTTTTAATTTTAAAAATCTTTCATAATCATTCATAATATTATATATGGTCTTCTAATAACTCCTGCAAAGCATTATATGCTTCGTTGTTTTCCATTTTAAGTTTCATTAGTATATCCTCGAGTTCTCTTGCTTCGAGTTCAAGGATTTGTTTTGCAAGAAGATGTTCCATTATCCGCTATGCGAACTCACAAAAGTGTCGTACCAATTACCTGCCTCAGTGGTTATTCCTGCTGAATCCATGGCATACTCAACCTCGTCTCCACCACTATCTCTTATTCCTGTCATGGGAAATTTAGCATGTATTCCTAATTGACGATTGATGAAAGTTGTTTTTGTTAATTCTGTAACAGTATCTGGCACATAAAAATCTCTATCCGCTTCTGGTATTACCCATCCAACTAAAGTTTTATCAACTTGAGAATGATGATAACCTCCATCATCTACCCAAAGAGGTGCTGATGCTGATCCTTTTGCATTTACAGCATGCATTTTATATTCTATAACAGGCATTTGTTTCTCCTTATTTAAATCTGTCTGCCCCATTTATCCATATAACAAGTGCCCACCTCTCACCCTCTGTAACAGGAGTAACACGATGTGGCATGTAACTAGGAAATAAATTAATTGATCCTTGTTCACGGATTCCTAATCTAAGAACTCCATGATCACTTACTTCTAAGTCTCCACCCTTGTATTTATTCTCTGGAGATAGCATAACTGAAATGGAAATTTTACGGCAAGCAGATTGACCATGTCCTATATCTGTATGCCAATCATAATGTCCATTACCATCATCGGATCTATAATGTAATAATTGAAGTTCATGAACTATGCCACTTATATTATATTTGAAATGCTCATGATTCGATTTTGCTACAGCAAGAATTAATTTATTATAAATCCATCTTGTATCTTCATTCAATCCTATATGGTATTGATCAACATCACGAATATTTAAATCTGTTTTTGATGTTGCCTCGGATCCGACTCTTGCTTTTGCAGCATATTGGTCATCTGCTGTCGCGATTATTTTTTCACATTCTTCAGGAGTGAAAGCAAGTTCTGGTTGGAATCCACTAAAAAATGCAGCATATCCTGGGACGTGATCTGCCTGAGGTAAAACAGCCATAGTGTTTGGAGTATAGTGATATTTAAAAGGATATGATTCAGGTTCTGAATCTTTTTGTGCTTTTTGTTGATTAGGTTTAGGATCTGTTCCCAAAACTGCTCTTTTATCATTCGCCCAATCTTTATGTGGTCCATTTGCATCTACATAATGAAAGAAAACTTGAACTTGCCATTTACCTTTATATTCAGGTCTCCAATGCACAAGTTCGTTACCACGATACATGACAAGATCACCAGTATCAATATTGTAAGAAGTTCCTGGATCTCCTTTATCTTTACCAAAAAAGATCGGCCATATTGCAGATTCTGGATCATATCCAAGTGTCATCGTTCCAGATATTTCACACGAGGGTCTATCGGTGTGTTTTTTTAATATATCGCCTGGCTGATAAAGTCTTGCATATGTATAGGTTGGAAGTATCTCTACACCTAGTTTATCTCCGATTGGTTTTGCTAATTTATCTAACAATCCATCAAACATAGGATCACCATATATAGACCATGAGAGAGGACACTGTTCGTCTTGAACAAGTTTACCTTCCTTACGAAGATCATGCATATGTTGTGTTAGATTTTTACAAACGTCTTTGGATAAAACTTCGGAGAGATAGATGTATCTATTTTTTTCAAAGTATTCTGCTGGATTCATTTTAACCTCATAAAGTAATTACTAAATTATATATATCATTAAATTTGATGCCCTGTTGCAGCAAATGCATCATCATTTGTTAGTTCACCAACATCAGTGGCATTACCATCAGATGTGAATGAATATTTGTCTATTGTAGTATCACTACTTCCACCATTAGTATATCCATGTCCTGGAGCAGATGAGGCAGATTGACTGTTAGTTCTTCCCTCTGTCAAATCCCCGACATCAGATCCGTTACCATCTGAAACAAATGAAAATTTTTGAATAATATTCAAAGTCGGTGGACCCCAACCACCTGCAAGGTATCCGTGAGTTGTAGATGAAGTTCCACCTCCACCTTCTTGAATTGCAGGTAAGTCACCAACATCGGTAGCATTACCATCAGTAGAAAATGGAAATTTATCTATTATATTTTGACTTGAATATGGAGGAAATATTCCACCACCAGAAGTGTATCCATGAGTGCTAGAACTATGACCTGCTGTTCTATCTCTTCCCACTGATAAATCACCTACATCACTCGCATTAGCATCAGAACTGAAGGGATATTTATCTATTATATTATCAATAGATCCTGAATATCCTCCTGACGAATATCCATGAGTGCTTGATGAATGACCTGAAGATACCCTTCGTGTTGTTGTATTATCCCCTACATCAGATGCATTATCGTCAGATGAAAAAGGAAATTTATCAATTACATTATATCTTGTTGGACCATTAGGATCGAGTTGTCCACCTGCAATGTATCCATGAGTTGAAGAAGATGCACCAGCAATGTCATTTCTAGCAACTGTTAAATCACCTACATCTGTTGCACTGGTATCTGATGCAAAAGGATAGTCATCAATTGTATTAACAGAAGTTGGACCAGAACTGCCACCACTTCTATATCCTCTTAATGTCCCTTGAAAGGTGGTAAAATAATCTGATACAAAAGTTGGACTCAATGTATAATCGCTATCAAGGATTGTAAGACCACCTCTTTCAAATGTTATCGATTCTGCAATCAGAATATTTTCTCCTCCTGATTCTACAAGTATTGCTTTGTCAGAAATTTTATATGCCATATCTTATCCTTGATTACCGCATGCATTACGATTTTCTTCCAATAAATCACCAACATCGGAAGAATTAGCATCTGAACTAAAAGGAAACTTATCGATAACATTTATATAAGAACCAGTGCTACCACCTGCGACATAACCATGTCCTGATGAAGATATGCCTGCACAGTTTGCTTTTGATACTGATATATTTCCTACATCTGTTGCATTACCATCGGTCGCAAATGAAAACTTATCAATAGTATCTTTTACAGAACTTGGATCTGTTCTTCTTCCTGCTGCATAACCATGTGTTTGAGAAACAGAAGTGCTTGCTGAGTGTCCTGCTTGTGTTAAATCGCCGACATCCGTTGCGTTAGTGCTTGCAGAAAATGGAAACTTATCGATTACATTATAAACAGTTGGTCCAGGAGTATCTCTGCCACTCACAGCATAACCATGATTTTCTGAAGATGTACAACCTAGTGCTGGAAGTCTCCTCGCGAATGTTAACTCTCCTACATCTGATGCATTGGTATCAGAACTAAAAGGATATCTTTCGATTGTATCAAGAACATTACCAGATGGAATATTATCTCTGCCACCACATTTATATCCATGTGTTAAAGATTGATTTCCACTCATTCCTTCGAATCTTGCCTCGACTAAATCTCCAACATCTGATGCATCAGAACTCGAAGCGAATGCATATTTTTGAATATCGTCTTCAACAGTGCTAGGAATTTGCGATCCTCCAGCAGTATATCCATGTGTAGAAGAGTTGGATGGTGCTGCTTGCATTAAACCTTGAACTAAATCTCCTACATCAGAAGAATTACCATCTGACGCGAATGCAAATCTTTGTATTACATTACTATGAGTTGGTGGAGGAGTATTACCACCTGCAACATAACCATGCGTTGCAGATGCACCTATACCTGCAAAGTCTGGAGATAAAGTTGTTACTCGCATACGATCAACACGAAGAACTCGATTATCGTCAATGACTGGATCTCTATTAACTCTATAAACCATCGTTACACCTGTTGTCCTCCTGCACCATATCTTGTTTGAGTTAGATCACCGACATCTGTTGAGTTTGCATCTGTACTAAACGGAAATTTTTCTATGATATCAAAGGTCTGAATAGTTGGTGGAGGAGATGGGTTGCTGAGATCATATCCTCCAGTGACGTATCCACTTTCTATTGATGATTGACCAGCTGATTGGGTTTTTGATACAGTTAAGTCACCTACATCTGTAGAATTTCCATCTGCAGAGAAAGAAAATTTTTCAATTACAGTACCAGCAGAGGGAAGTGGATATCCTCCAGATGCATATCCATGAGTAGTTGAAGATTGTCCTGATCTACCCCATGTTGCTACAAGAAGATCTCCAACATCAGTGGTATTCGCGTCAGTGCTGAAAGGAAATTTTTCTATAATATTTTGAGAAGGTGGACCACCACCAGCAGAATATCCACTCACTTTTGAGTTTTGACCTCCTGGATATCTTCTTGAAATAAGTAAGTTACCAACATCTGTTGCATTTGCGTCCACGCTAAAAGGAAATTTATCGATAACATCTGAAGGAACAATTGGATATCCATTTGTTGAACCTCCAGTGGTATATCCATTTGTTGATGATGAATTTCCTCCAACAGCATTTCTTCCTGCTGTTAAATTTCCAACATCAGAGGCATTACCATCTGAAGTGAATGAAAATTTATCAATGATATCAATGGTAGCATACCCAGCAGTGGTGTAACCACTTACACGAGATGATTGACCAGCTACACCTGTTCTCGCTTGAGTTAAATTCCCAACGTCAGTAGCATTTCCATCTGTAGCAAAGGGAAATTTATCAATCACATTAGTAAATGGTGGAACAGTTCCACCAGTGGCATATCCACTTGTTGCACCCTGAAACCTATGAAAAAATTCTGTAAAAAAATCTGGTGCAAGAGTTTTTTTCGTATTTTTGATTGTGAGTGTTTTACCATCAGAGTCATTAAATGTGATAGCACCATCAACAAATAGATTCCTGCCTCCACCAGAATCTGTGAGGATAACTCTTTCATTGATTTTATATTTCGCTACCATGACTCTATTTATTATCCTTGAGTACCGCCTAGTGCATATCTATTGCCTGTTAAATCACCAACATCTGTGCCACCTGCATCTGTGCTAAATGGATACCTTTCAATATTATTCGCTATAGGAGGATGTCCACGACCAGCAACATATCCATGCGTTTCTGAAGTTATACCAGCTGATCCGTATGATGTAAATGTCAGTTCACCTACATCAGACGCATTAGCATCTGTGCTGAAAGGAAATTTATCAATCGTATTAACTTTTGCTGGACCCCCATCAGTTGCACCACCAGCGAAATATCCGTGAGAGGGAGAAGAAGTTCCAGTGCCACCTCCCATGCATCTTGCTTGAGTTAAATCACCAACATCGCTTGAGTTTGTATCAGATGCAAAAGGTGTATTATCAATAGTAGTTGTAGTCCCTGAAGTAAGATATCCTCCTGATGCATATGCGTGTGTTGGTGAAGATGTCCCGAGACTATATCTTCTCGTTTGTGTCACATCTCCAACATCAGAACCATTAGCATCAGAGGAGAAAGGAAATTTTTCTATAACATTAGTATTAGTTGTAGGCGAGGGTGGATTTTTTGCTCCTCCTTGTGCATATCCATGCGTTGCTGACTGTGCTCCTCCTACTCCATGTCTATTATCCGTTAAATCTCCTACATCTGAAGTATTAGTAAGACCAGAAAAGGGAAATTTTTCGATTACATTATAATCATAAAATGGAGGAGTATATCCACCACCCACAGAGTAACCATGAGTTGTTGAAGCGACTCCGGCTGTATAATATTTTGCTGCAATTAAATCTCCTACATCAGATGCATTTGCTTTTGATACTAATTGAAATCGATCTATATTATTGAGAGCTGATCCAGGAACAGATGCTCGACCTCCGAGTGTGTATCCAAAGGTTGTGTTGAAACCGATATTAGTTCCACTTGTCACATTCGGATTTGTTGCAGTCGCATACAGATTCTCAATCTGTAGATTGCCATCTTGATCTATTACTGTTCCAGCATCGAGTCTATAAACCATCGTTACACCTGTTGTCCTGCTGTTCGATGCTTTGCTGATGTCAACTCACCAACATCTGTAGCATTTCCATCAACACTAAATGAAAATTTTTGTATTACGTTCGAATAGGTCGGAAAAGAAGGTCCAGCACCACCACTGACATATCCATGAGTTGCAGAATTTTGTCCAGCAAAACCATAACCAATAGATAATAAATCGCCTACATCACTGGCGTTTGCATCTGAGGCAACTGTAAATTTTTCAATTATATTAGAGTGTGGAGATGGATATGCATTTCCCCCACTTACATAACCATGTGTCTCTGATGACTGCCCAGAAAGATGATCTCTTGCTTGTGTTAAATCACCTACATCAGAAGCATTACCGTCGGAACTAAAAGGAAATTTATCAATTACATTTGATCTTGGTGGTGCGTTACCACCTGATGTATATCCATGAGTTTTTGATGACGTACCAGCAGCTGCTTGTCCTCCTCTTGTTAAATCTCCAACATCAGACCCATTACCATCGGAAGAAAAAGAAAATTTTTCAATTTCATTTATTGAAGGAGGTCCACCACCAGACACGTATCCACTTGTAGTTCCTTGAAATACAAAAGGAAAATAATTATTTATAAAATTATCAGACAGTGTAAAAGATTTAGGCACAGATCCACCTGCTGCAGTGATAAAATCACCTGCTGAGTCAGTTCCGTCAACACCGAAGGATAATTCTTTAACGATCAATACAGATTGACCACCCGATTCAATAAGAACTGCTTTTTCACCTATTTTATATGCCATGACTCTATTTATTATCCTTGTTGCCCAGCATTACTATGTCTTACTTGAGTTAAGTCTCCGACATCTGTTGCTTTAAAATCAGCACTAAAAATATACTTATCAATGGTATTAACTTCAGGAACAACGTATCCTCCAGAAACATACCCATGACTTTTTGAACTTTGACTAGAACCAATTAAATATCTTGATTGAGTTAAATCTGCAGCATCAGTTGCATTAGCATCTGAAGCAAATGGAAATTTATCAATTATACTCGTCATTCCTGTCTGGTTTGAAGATGTTGTTCCACCAGCATCATATCCGTGAGATTCTGAAGAATTACCTGCGCCCTGACTCTTAGCAGTTGCTAAATTTCCTACATCTGTAGAATTAGCATCAGAAGAAAATGGAAACTTTTGAATTACATCAACCGCATCACTTATATAACCTCCTGAATAATATCCAAAACTTTCACTAGATTGTCCAGTTCCTAAATTATTACCAGCTAGCAAATTACCCACATCTGTTGCATTACCATTAGAAGCAAATGGAAACTTATCTATTACATCAGAATTAGTTGGATTTGGTGGCACTCTACCACCAGATGTATATCCATTAGATCTTGAAGATTGACTAGTTATGTGTCTTCTCGAAACAGTTAAATCACCTACATCTGTTGCATTTGCATTTTCGGCAAATGGATATTTATCGATTATATTCGAATATGATATAGATCCAGGTGAACCTTCGTTACCTCCAGATGTATATCCATGTGTTAAAGATGATTGACCAGCTGTATTTCCTCTATCTACACTTAAATCTCCTACATCTGATGCATTAGCATCAGAGGAAAAGGGAAAATTATCTATTGTATTTCTTGGAGATGCTGGAAATGTCATTCCTCCAGAAGTGTATCCATTACTAGCATTTGCACCAAGACTTCCATAAAAGAAATTATTTACAAGAGTTCCAAAACGAATCTCATCAACTTTTAAGTTTCTATTAGCATCGATGATGACTTTTTGAAAAGTATCTCCTCCACCGATGTCTCTTTTAATCTTGTAAACCATTTCTTATCCTTGAGTTGATCCATGCCCATATCGAGATTGAGTCATCTCGGCAACATCAGTCGCATTGTCATCTTTTGAGAAGGGAAATTTTTCAATAGCACTTGAAAGATTCGGCATCCAACCACCAGTGGTATATCCATGTGTGGGAGATGAGTGTCCTCCTAAACCAAATCTTCCGTCAGTCAAATTACCAGTATCAACAACCGCAGCATCAGAGGCAAATGAAAATCTTTGTATTTCATTCATATTAGTATCAGCGCTTGGACTCGGATCTTTATAACCTCCACAAGCATATCCATGAGTGGCAGATGATATACCATCAGCTTGGATTCCAGCACCTTTTACTAAATCTCCTATATCCGATGCATTTCCATCTGAAGCGAATGGGAATCTTTCCATTCTAGTTACACCATAGGTGGGAGGCAATGTTCTTCCTCCTATAGTATAACCATGTTCTCCAGAACTAGTCCCCGCTACATCAAAAAAAGATGCAGCTAAATCTCCAACGTCTGATGCATTTTCATCAGTTGCGAAAGGAAATTTTTCAATTATATTTGATGTGCTTACTGGTTCAGATGGTGAACCACCAGAACAGTATCCATGAGTTGTAGAGTTATGTCCCCCTGCTTTTCTAACTGTTCGTGTTAGATCTCCAACATCAGATCCTCCTCCTGTTGATGCTAAATTATATTTTTCTATTTCATTATTAGTGGTGCTGTATGGATAAGTTCCACCACAAGAATATCCATGTGTTGCGCTTGCCATCGAAGCAACAAGTTCTCTATTCGTTTGATACACATAATTTGCCGTATCACTTCCAAGAGAAACCGAAGCTTCATCAACTGCAAACGGAAACCTTTGACCTAATAGAGTTTGTGAGTTTCCAGGAGGATTTGATGCTCTTCCACCTGCGATGTAACCATGAGTTGTATTTGCACCTATACCTTCGAATGGTTTAGCAGAAACAGGGAATGCTAACCTCTCAGCAGTGATTGTAGTAACTGCTGATGAGAAATCTGAATCTAAAACTGTTGTATTACTTATTTTAAACGACATATCTTATCCTTGATTTCCTGATCCATTAACTGTTGGTGTTGATAAATTTCCAACATCGGTTGCATTCTCATCCACTGCGAATGGATACCTATCAATCGTGTTTGTTCCAGGAGATCCTCCAGTATGATAACCATGCGTCATAGAACTGACTCCTCCTCGAGCAGATTTTGTTATTGTCATGTCACCTACATCTGTTGCGTTTCCATCAGAAGCAAAAGAGAATTTATCTAATATATTAGGATATGTACCCCCAGGATATATGTAACCACCCTCTGTATAACCATGAGTAGAAGATGATGTGCCAGATACTGAGTGTCTTGCTTGAGTCAAATCACCTACATCAGATGCATTCTCGTCTGTAGAAAAAGGAAATTTATCAATGATATTACTACTAGAGGTTGTAAAGCCGCCTGAAACATATCCATGAGTTGTTGAGGACTGACCAGCAACATATCCTCTTGCTTGAGTTAGATCTCCAACGTCTGATGCATTTTCATCAGTTGCAAAAGGAAACTTATCAATCGTGTTAGCTGCAGCTCCAGGAACTGTATAACGACCAGATGCATAACCATGCCCTCCAAGTAAATCTGTATTTCCTGTATTAATTCCTCCTTGAGTTAGATCTCCAACATCAGAAGCACTTGCATCAGCACTCGAAGGAAACTTTTCAATATTATTGCGATCTGTTGAAAGAGGGTTTTGCCCACCTGCAACATAACAATGTGTGAAAGATCTTGAAGAGGCTTGACCATATCCTGCTGCAGTTAATAAATCTCCAACATTTGTTGCATCTGTTGTAGCAGTAGCGAAAGGAAATTTTTCAACTTTGCTGTATCCTGTATATGGTGGGTGTAAATATCCTCCAATCGCATAACCAAAATCTGTGCTTTGCGCTATACTGGTAAGAGTTGTATGATTGACTCCAACAATAACCTCTTTAAATATGACACCATCTGCAGAATCTATGACTGTTGTGTTTGACGTTTTGTATGCCATTATCCCTGAACTCCACCTGTGTATCCACGAGATTGAGATAAGTCTCCAACATCAGAAGCATTACCATCATTTGTAAAACTAAATTTTTGAATTATATTTTGACCTCCAGGAGATGGTGGAGTTCCACCTGCATTATATCCATTATCTTCAGAAGAAGATCCATTACCAGTTCCAGCAATATTAGTATCAATTAGATCACCAACATCAGTTGCGTTTGCATTGGTAGAGAAAGGATATTTATCTATCACCGCATTTGACTGAGGAGAGTCAACTGTTCCTGCACTATATCCATTTGCACCAGAACTCATACCTCTACATCTTCTTGCTTGTGTTAGATCGCCAACGTCAGATGAAGTATTAGTGCTAGAAAATGGGAACCTTTGTATTTCATTTGTGTTGGCGGGTGATGGTTCTGCACCACCAGAACTATATGCATGAGTTTCGGAAGACTGGCTCGCGTGCTGCCTTACAGTCGTACCAAGATCTCCTGCGTCTGTTGCATCAGCATCTGTAGCAAAGGGAAAAGAATCAATGACATTGAAAAACGTAGGACTGCCAGATGGAGTATTTTGTCCACCAGTTACAAACCCTTTTGAATTATTTAATTTATTACCATCTTGATTCCCACCAGAATTTCTTCTTGAAGCTGTTAAATCACCAACATCAGTAGCATTTCCATCTGTAGCAAAGGGAAATTTATCGATTGTATTTCTTACAGTTGAAGTTGGTATTTGACCACCAGAGGAGTATCCATGAGTCGATGATCCTGCAGTCACTACATTTGATCTCGCGACTGTTAAATTACCCACGTCTGTTGCATCAGCAAGTGTAGCGAAAGGATATTTATCAATAGTATCTCTTGCTGACGTAGGAGTGTTGAATCCTCCGGAGGTGTATCCAGTAGAAGTATCTGTTCCAATACCCTTTGAAAAGACAAAGTGATTTGTCACCGTAACATTCTGAAAACCTGCTACAGTGTTATCGTCTTTTAAATATTCAACGCCACCAACCTTATAGGCCACATCACTGACCTTTCAGGGTGTTAACTTCCTCTTGAAGTTCCTTGACTGCCTCAATCAGATATCCAATGATGACATTATAATTAACTGACTTATAATCATCATCGCCAGTTTTCACTGCAGCAGGAATCACTTTTTCTAATTCCTGAGCGATCACACCTGCTGATGGTTTTTCATTAATTTGAAAAGTAACACCTCTCATTTGAGAGATTTTATCTAACCCACCTTCGATGTCTGTTATTTCTGTTTTGAGACGAGCATCAGAAGTTGAGTTGAAGTCAACTGCTTGTACAGATCCTGTAAAGGTGACTGTGCCCGATGCTCCACTCGCGTCCTCAATCGTCGTTACGATTAGTTTGCTCATTGCCTTTTATTCTCCTTGCTACAGTTGTATCATAAGACATATTTTCTACAGGTTTAGAATCAAAACCCATATATTCCATCCTTATAATATCAACCTTATGATTGTCTATCAAATCTTTCACTATATCATCAACAAAATCATATAATCCTCTATTATCCCATGAAGTAGATTCTTCTTCTTGTTTAACATACTGCCGAATCAAGTTTTGCATTTTCATTGGATTTACACCAATCTGTTCAAGATATTCTTGCTCTGCTTTTGTAATCGCGCCCGACATACGAACATCACGAATCGACTGAACAATACTTCTTTTGAGATGTGTTTTACTTTCTTCCATCTCAATATCAAGTTCTGAAAAATCAGAAACTTTTCCTTTTAGTTGCTCATATAATTCATTTAAAACCAAAACATCTTTCATCGCGCCTTCGATCGTTACGATACCTTCAGCAAGTCCTTCTCTTAACTCAGTCAGTTTGACTGTAAGATCCACCTCTCTCCAATAATCACACTTACCACCATCAAGTTCTTCTTCAATCTTTTTCATCTTAACTTCGTTTTTCACTTGACGCCACTTTGCTTCATTGAGTGCTGCTTTTTTACGATTCATCTCTGCAGCAATCTGTCTCATATTTTTATGAGGAGAATGATACGAAAGATTTAAATGTTTCCACATCCACTGCGAATGTGAGTGATTCCAAATATTCTGTAACTCGTTTGTATTTTGGATAGCAAGATCTACTTTCTCTGAGTTTTCAACAAGAGAACTTCCTCCAAAACTTTCTGTCCGTGCTAATGATCCCTTTCCGAATACCATTGCCATCGGCACTTTGTAATAATCTCGATCTGCTACTTGAACATTCGTTCTAATTTGTTCAAAGATAGCCACTTCATTTTTATTTTCTTTAGTCATGTCACCTTCCATGGTTTATTATGATAATGCTGTTATATATAGGAGCGGTACTGAGAATATATCGGTGCCGGATCCGTCCCAATGATTTGTACTGTGTAAATCCTGTTCATTACTTGAGCTATATTCTCGAAATTGAATTTTAATAGTTTTCGCGGTCGTCCAAGTTTGCAATTTTCCATTCGCGATATCATCTGCTGCAGCACCTACAGTAATCGGAAATTTAAATTCGTATCTTCCTTGTTTATCCTCACCACCAAAAGTTACTCTTGCAGCTTCAACTTCTGTACTATCGATATATAATCTGTGATGTGATATTCCATGAGCATCAACAGATTGGATATGAAAATACGACTCATATAAAACAGTTTTTGTTCCAGTTGGTGGTGTATAAGTTATAGAACTACCTTTTTGATCAGTATAAGTCGTGCTTGAGCCTTGTTCTGCTGTTACGTTTTCTAGAGTAATATCACCATTAGATGTTTTTATAGTTTGTCCATTACATACTCCTCCGATACTTTCTATCACTCCACCACCTGTAATTTTAATTAATCCCATTATACAATCTCCTCTAACATAAATTTATATTTCTTTCCAGTTTTGCGATTGATAATGTATAAATTCTCTTCTCCTTCTTGGATTGTCCACTTACCAGTCGTTCCATCAACGTCGTTTCCACCACCTGTTTCGTTTGATAAGTTCAAGTCATTTGTATATATGTTTCTCCAAGCGACTGCTGAGTCACCAAGATCATATGTATTATTTAGGGTCGGTTTGATCGTACCAGTACGCATGGTTCTTTCAGTTTGATTACTTGTAGCAACCATCGCATCAAGACCCATATTTTTATCACCACCAGTGATTACCCATCCACTACTATCAGAGATTGTAACAGTTACACCTGATGTAATTTCAATACCATCACTATCATTACAAGCAGTTAATGCCGTTACACCCGCATCAACATTATAACTAGATACGATTTTCTTTTGATATTCTAAGAAAATACCATCAGCAGCACCTGCTGCGATACCAGTTAATGATGATCCATCACCACTAAATTTTGTTGCTGTGACTAAACCTGTGCTTGGATTATATGTTAATCCTGTATCAGTTTCAATGCCTTGTGTGCCAGTTGCACCATCTACAAATGTAAGGTAAACTGTTTCATTCGTTGAGTTATTTGCAACTGCAGTTATGCTCGTAGCAATCGCAGCAGTTCCAGATGTATTTTGGTTACCAGATGTATTAACACCAGGAAGATTAATACTCTCAGATCCATTAAATGTTACACCACCGATATCCCTAGCAGTTGCAAGTGTAGTCGCCGTTGTTGCATTTCCAGATAAAGCACCACTAAATGTTGTAGTGGTTAATGTGTTTGAACTTGGATTATATGTTAATCCAGCATCGTTTTCAATTACTTGAGATCCTGTCTGACCATCTATAAATGTAACATAATGAGTTGCATTAGTTGAAGTTGTTGATGCAGTTACAGCTGCCGATACTGTGGCAGATGAGGCTGAGTTGGCAGAATTAGCAGATGCAATTACTGGTAGTCGAGCAGAGTCTAATGTTCCTGAAGTTATTTTTGATGCTGCTAAGTTAGGAATATCTGAAGCAGCTAACGATAATCTCGCTGAGGCAATCGTTCCAGAAGTTATATTGCCTGCTCCGATAGACATAACTGGTACACGTGCTGAGTCGAGAGTTCCTGATGTAATTTTCGAAGTTGCTAAATTTGGTATTTCTGCAGCATCAAGACTAATTCTAGCATTATCAATAGTACCAGTTAATAATGATGCTGGAACTGCTGTCACTTCAATATCGATATCACCAGTGCCATCAAAGTTAACACCAGTTGCAGTCACTCCAGTCACATCTATATTCCTTGCGGTTGCAAGTGCAGTCGCTTTTGCTGCTAAATTAGCAGCTGCGATTACTGGTAGTCGAGCAGAGTCTAACGTGCCAGATGTAATGTCTGAAGTTGCAAGATCAGGAAGTCTCGCTGAGTCAATAGTGCCTGTTAGTTGTCCAGCAGGTAGATTAGTTAATGATGCACCAGAACCACTGAATGTGGTAGCAGTCGCTGTACCAGTAATGGAAACACCACCCGATGCAGTTTCTAATTTCTTAGTTCCATAATGATATAATTCTGCTGCACCTGTCGATCCATCTGCTTTAAAATAAAGTGCTGTACCACCACTTCCATCATCTGTTAATATATCTACATCTTTGTCATTTGCAAAATTTGTGAATTGTATGCCACCAGTTGTTTCAAATATTTGTAAATTAGAACCAGTATGCTGTATTGAACCATCTTGACTACTACCAAAATTAATTCGAGCATTGTCTACTAAATTAATCTTATATAAACTTGAATTTATTTCAAATGCTTTATCAGATACATCGAAGAGGAAAGCACCTGCAGAATCTATGAAAGTATCACCACTCGCTTGTAATCCAGTTGTTACAATCTCCGATAGGAATGTTGCTTTACCTGCCTCACTTCCATCGATTGTTAGAAACGTTCTATCAACATTATTATCAGTTCCTTTGAAAATAATATCTGTATCATTGCCTTGAGCATCTATCGTGATATTACCAGTATTTGTTGTCAAATTGATTGCGGCATCACCAACTTGAATATTATCAGCAGCGATCGCGTCTGCAGTACCACCACCTCCACCACCAAATGTTCCTGCTGGTAATCTTGCAGAGTCGAGGATACCTGATGTAATTTTTGCTGCAGTAATATCTCCAGTTACAGGTATGCGAGCAGAATCTATAACACCTGATGTAATTTTTGATGCTGCTAAGTTTGGTATCCTCGCATCAGCGAATGAACCAGATGTAACATTACCAGCACCAATAGCGAGTATCGGAATGCGTGCTGAGTCAAACGTGCCTGATGTGATTTTTGATGCAGGAAGTTCACCAACTCGTGCAGCAGCTAATGTACCAGATGCTTCTCCCATTGGTATTTGAGATAAACTTGCTGCACTTCCAGAAAATGTAGTGGCAGTGAGTAAACCAGAACTCGAGTTGAAAGTTAGATTAGATCCACTCTTTGGCGCAAGATCACCTGTAGCAGCTGTTGAGAATAATGGGAAACAAGTTGTATCTGTAGATTCGTCAGCTACAGTTACAGTAGTTGCTATTGCTGCAGTTCCAGATGTATTTTGATTACCAGATGTGTTAACACCAGGAAGATTAATACTTTCAGACCCATTGAACGAGACACCACCAATATCCCTAGCAGTTGCAAGTGTAGTCGCCGTTGTTGCGTTACCAGTTAGTGGACCAATAAATGCAGTTGCTTTGACATTACCTGTTACATTCAAAACATCTGAGTCTGTAGAACCTGAATCAGATCCACCGATCATTACCTTACCATCATATTCCGCAAGACTTACATTATGAGTATCACCATCGACTTCTAAAATAGGTATGCCAGAAATATCATTAACAGAAAAAACAATACCAGTGAGATTGTCAGAAATACCGAACAGAGTACCAGCGTCACCCTCAAAATTGAGAGTGTCTGTGTTCAACATACTAAGTGTTATTTGATTTGAACCTGACTGCGAGTCTGTAAATTCTATATTATCAGCACGCAAGCCATTTTTGACTATGAATTTTTTATCGTTTGCCATTTGGTTCACTCTCCCCAGTTCGGCTATGTGTTTCTATTTATAATATATTATAATCCGAATCTTGCCTTTAATGCATTGTAATTTTCTAATATTTGTGTATCTGTTAAACTAGTATTATACACTGAAAAGCAACCTAATCGCATATTTGGAGATACATGTCCTGAAGAATTGCCTATCTTAAGAGAATCTGAATTATCAGTTGCATCAGAAATACTTGCTGTTTGAGTATCCTTTACTCCATTTAAAAATAACATTAAAGTGCCAGATCTACATTGAAATACAAGATTAAACCATGTTCCTATCGGGATATCGAAATCACTTTTATTAATTCCTGTCTGACTACTCGAAGTTGACCACACAGCATGTATAGCAGTTGTATCACCATTATAAAACCAAACTCCTGGTCTTCTTCCTGACGGATAAGAAGCGCTTCCTTTTACAAAAATTTGTTGCCAACCACTTTGATCAGAACTTTCTCTCATAATCCAAAGACTATAACACCAATTAGCATAATTATAGTTTAATAAAGGATTATCTGCAATCTCTATTAATTCATCATTAGTGTTATAACTAAAATCAAAATATTTTTGAGAACCACTTCCAGCAATTGATACATTTGCTATAGTTCCATTTAATCCATTGTTTACTGCATCAAAAAATGTAGACCCTGATCCAGGATATGAACGAATATTCGAAGCATCTAAATGACAAACTAATCCGTCTTCTACTACATCTGGCCCAGCATTCATTGCCATTATAATCCAAACCTTCCTCTCATAGCATGAAAGTTTTGTAAAATTTCTGTTGAAGTTAATGCTCTGTTATAAATCGTTGGACAGGATAATTTACCAGTTATAGAATTACCATTATTATAAGCACCTATCTGTGTTCCTCCATCTCCAGGTCTTACTGAAGTAGTTGAATCTGTATCAACTACAATACTATCTTGATATAATACCCATCCAGAGGATGTGTTAAATGTAACAGCGGCATGATACCATCTTTGTTCCTCACATGTTACAGAACTTGTAAGTAAATGCAAGCTAGTATCTGTGTGAGCAGCACGAAGCGTATTTCCTGTAGGAATCCATAATACATGTCCTCCTGTACTTGAAGATATTAGATTGTTATTAGAAGATTGTGCACCACTATTTAATCTAAACCATATCATTTTCGTATATGCAGATTCACCTACTGGAGTTCCTGCTACATCGATGTAATCGTTACCATCATTTGTAAATACACCACCATTATCTGAACTGTAAGCTGCATTTCCTTGTAAAGTTCCCGCATGACTACTACTAACTAAATTATTAATAGTAGAACCAGATCCTGGATATGATAATACATTACCAGCATCATGTATCATTACTAATCCATCAGTAACTATTTTTGGTGAATGATTAAGTGCCATTATGTAGGATTCGCTCTGACTGTTTGATTATGAAAGTGTAAAAGATCAGACTTCAAAAGTATATTTGGAGCCATAGTTGTGCTTTCTCCTGCACATACTGCACTTGAAGTTCCACCTCCAAAAAAGAACGCATTATTACCTCCATAAGCTCCATTAATAACATTATTTGGAGGGAATGCTTTACCTGCTCTTCTATTGTTAATATAAATTTCTACGTATCCACCTGTACCAGATGAACCATATGAAAATTGAAGTGTCACTAAATAACGCTTACCAGTTTGAGGAAAATTAGTTATATCTAAACAAGCACAATTGTCATCATCATTTGCTCCATTGCTTATTGATGCACTTCCATCACCAGCTCTAAATCTTAATACACCACCATTTCCACTACTGGCTCCTCTTATTCCATACCAAGCACCAAAACCAGATGCTCCTGCTTCAAAGAAGCATAAATTAGTTCTAAATCTTGGAAACACGTGTGTGAATTCCCAAACTATCTTTT
>Ga0181392_1000240_pt1 | contig 20326 bp, 22 predicted proteins | sample 15SPOviralmetaG_FD_130083 | JGI IMG/M metagenome (GOLD analysis project Ga0181392, IMG submission 130083) | Marine viral communities from the oligotrophic San Pedro Time Series (SPOT) site, San Pedro Channel, CA, USA - 15 SPOT_SRF_2010-09-15 | ecosystem: Environmental > Aquatic > Marine > Strait... | reverse complement strand
TCGCTTCGCTTCACAAAATTTCCCCTTTTTTTAAATTCAGAACATTTTTTAAATCCCCCTTTGTTACCATAAACTTTTTTTTAAAATTTTGCGTAATTATTTTTAAATGCCCCCTTTTACCATTATCAAAAATCTTTTAAATAATATCTTTTATTTAAATAAAATGCCTGTAGACTTTAAAGTAAGTGATCCTGAAAAAAGAATAATGGTAGAATCCTTCTTAACATTATTAGTAGATAATGATTTTAAAAGATCATTGATTAAAGAATTAAATGATGCAATTGATATTCCGATTGTTGGTGAAAAACAAGAAGGAAAAATATTCAAGGCTTTATATAAGATTTTAATTAAAACTGCTAAAAAGCAACTCTTAGAATAAGCGGGTAATATTATAGGCAGTTTTATTGTAAGGTGGGGCATTTTGCAATTCAAATACACAATCCTTTGTGCAATTGCACTTAATTTGCCACGCAAAAGCTTCAAATATCTCCGGATATTTTTTATAAAGCTCAGGCACATTACAGAAATTTGGCTTTATATCGATCCTGTTTAGGTACGAAGCATGTAAAACCAATGCAAATTTGAACGCAGTGTTTATCATGATTAATAATAATTAATATTTAAATTAAACTATCTTACTCGTAGGGGGAAGGAGAATAGTCTACATGTTCTAAAGAGTCATCAGAGTCTGTTCATCAGAGTCTTGGCCAAGTCCTCTCTCTGAGTCTGGGAGAGAGCGGTCTCATCTTCCTCTTCCTGTTCCTCTGAGGAATCGGAATCAGAATCGGATGACGAAGAACTTGGGCCAACACCTATAACAGGAGTAGCCGCAGCGGAAGAAGCATCGTCATCAGGATCATTATAATCTAATTCATCATCTCCACCTGCCTTAGAATCATCGTCATATTCAGCTAACTCAGAAGAATCTTGTAATTCTTTCTTGTGTTTTTCTACTTCACCCTGGAGAGTTTTGTATTCTTTTTCCTTGGCCTTTAAAAGCTTTTTTTCAGCTTCCCACGCACCTCTCTCTTTTGCAGTGTTTTCGTTGAGCCATTTTTCATATTGTTGAACTGATTCTATATCATCTTGGTCCTCGATTGGGTATTCCTTACGAAAATCAGCAGTAGCTTTAAAGTAGACTTTTTTAGAACTTTTAACTTTTGCAGCCAACTTAGGAATCCTCTTATAAATAGCCCTCATCTGTCTTTCTTGATCTCCAACAAGAATCTCTAATTGAGACACTCTTCTAGCATCTTGTTGTAACTTTTTATCAGAAGTCTTACTTTTCTTGTAGGCTCTTTTGACATAAGGTTCAACTTTACAAAAAAAATCAGCATCAATTCTAAAGACTTGGTTAAGGAAATCAACATCTTCTTGATCCGTCTTTTTACTTTTGATCATGACTCTGCGAAGTGTCTCTTTTGCGTAATGTTCAATTTTTAAAGCCGTAAAGAATAATTCCTCAGCAACTTGATTACCAATGTGCTGTTGTTGAGCATCGTTTAAAAGATCTTTAATAATTTGTTGATTGAATTTACAGATTCCAATAAGTTTCGGAACAATATTATCTACTCCCGGAATGGGTACATCTTTTATTGCTTGATTCAATTTGAGTACAACTTCATTGATATGTAACTTTCTTTTTTCGCCGTGTTTTTTCGGGGTCGTTGGTTTTGGTGTCGTTTTCTTACCAGTGGACACTCTTTGAGCAGTTTTCTTTAAAGCAGGAGTACTTTTAATTTTCGCCATATCTTGTAACTTAGTAGTTAGGATGCTGTGAAAAATTTTGGACGATGGCAATGTCCCCGTAAATCGGCGGAGGAGACAAGCTGTCTCCGTGCGACCTGCGAAGACGCAAGAAATGGTCATCATGAACCACTGTAGCGAGTCTGTATGTTGGGCGATTTTTTTGCGACGCTGCGGCACACTTTTACGGTGCAGCAAAAATTTGGAGCGTTATTTTTGAGACAACCAAAAAAGTGAAGCTGATGTTGAAGATACATATCTTTTAAATTAATAAAATTCACACGGCGGCTTCTCAGGACGAGGTCGTTTTTCAATTGTATCTGACTTGTAATTCTTCGTTTTTCTTGCTTTTGAACAGCCACACCCACATTTCTTACCCCCTTTAGGTTTACACTTTTTCTTCTTCATTATATATTACTTCTTTTTATTTTTTGTGAAGTGATCCATATTGTGGAAATAAGCAGGGTCTAGTAAACTTACATTCTTGTTTGTAGTGATAAAATGTGTCGATTCTTTTTTGCGAGGAAAGTAAGTTGCTGCTGATATTAAATCATAACCAGTGGTGAAATTATGAACGTGAGTTTGTCTATTTTTACATCCACTTTCCCAAGGAACGGCACCTTTATTGAAGGTAATTGCACTTTCGGGATGATACTTGCACGAAAGCTTCGAAATGACGTTCGAGCCTTTCGAATGGCCCGTCATATGTATCTTGTGTGTGTCTCCATACCTATCAAAGACTTCTTTTGTTATTCTATCATATTCTTTATACATATCAGTATTTTCAGTAGAATCTTTAAAGATGTGCCAATCATAATAAAGATCTTTCATATGCCAAATATTTGTCCCTTTCATAGCAATATATACGTTACAGTCATTTGGGTCTTCGCAATTTATCTGCTTCCATACGTCAACAGCATTGTTCTGATTACTAAATTCTTTATCACGTTCATATGTTTTACCTTGTAATGTAACATTATCTCTTTTATCTTCTTTTTTATCATAAGCACCTCCAGCAAATCCAACAGCAGTTTCATAATTATCTATTACATCCGATCCGTGTTCTGTAGCTTTTTTGCCGAAATGTTCAATTGTTTTTCCAGCCGTTTTGATACCTCGACCGAGTGCATGAATTCCTTCTTCAGTCACTTTTTCAGTTCTGTCTATTGTTTTACCCACTAAATGAGCTGAATTCTGAGTAGTATGAGCTAATGCAGCTCCATCTTTGGCAGCTCCACCCGTTTTTTCCAAAATCCACCCAGCTGTTTCTTGTGCAGCAACACCCCCCAATAATTCGGGAGCTGCCCCAAAAAACATCCACCCACCAGCTAACTCCACTATTCCTGCATCTTGAATTCTTCTACCTATCAAGTCAGCATCTTCTCCAAATTCTTCAAACGCTTTTTGCTGTTCTGAAGTATCAACATCTTTCAAGGATTTACCATAATGTGTCATATTAACTTTTTTCATTGATTGACCAGCTCTTTCTAAAGTATCTCCAGCCCGTCTTAAAAATGTTCTACCTTTATCAAATATTGAACGACCTGAATCATTAGTGTCACTTGTATCTGTGACCACACGATGAGAATCACTAATGTTTTCCATTTATAATTATACATTATTTAAAATACCATGATGTCATAGCTAAAATCGTTAATATGATAATTCATTGGATTAACCGTCGTGTAGAAACCAATAACACAATAAGTTGGCTGCTTTTGTATAACAAATATATCAAACATAGTAATATTTGTTTTTGTCAATACGACCTTGTATTCACTACTTGCTTCATTTGTGTCGTCCACATAAGGAGTATCAAAATAGTGTGTGAATGCCCATCTGTGAGCCTCGGGAGCAGAACTCCACCATAGTGGTCCGTTCCAATAGCTTGTAGCAAGTGTACCCATTAAGACTCCAGGGGACACTTCATGTTGCCCACCCACGGCACTAACAGCCAGTTGACTTGCTGAATAACTACTACTACTATTAGATGTGTAAACAACAGATGCTTCCGCCCAGACGCCTTTTGGAAGGAGACTATCTACTTGTCCTTTATTATAGTAATTACTTAAATCAACAGTGTCTGATGCCAGAAGTTTCATCTCGGCTAAACTCACATCGTGATACCCATAATTCTTAGTTATAACAAGACCATAATGCTGATACGAACCTGGACTAGTAATTTGAAATTCAACTCCACTGGACGTTATATTGGCTGCCGTTTGAGCATGTATTTCAGTCCAACTCGAGTTGTCTGGCGAACCATACAATTTAAATTCCTCTATTTCACTTGGTTCACAAACCAATTGAAACTCATGTAGCAGACAAAAAATACTGGAATGTGTTTTCTCAACGACAAGAGCTACATATTGATAAGCGATAGAAACGCTACTCAAATCAAAACGTGATCCAGCAGTGGCGTTAGCGTTTGGCGATTGCGTTTTAGAATTTATAGGGTCTGTTGACCCTCGTGTTTGGCTATCTAGCAAAACCCATGTTGAATTGTCATTACTTGCATACAAGTGAAATTCTTGTGGTGCATGAGAATAGTCTGTACCATCCGACCTACTTAATTCGTATGCCACTATTTTTCTTTTATCAGGCATTTTTAGCTTTAACCATTCTCCATTAGGCACTCCTGTTCCCAAGTTACTGCTACCCGCATAAGTCCCAGATGTGTTGTATACACTTGCACAACGCCACGTAAAGTCCCACAAGTTGGGTGTTCCTGTTCTTATTTTATCGAAAACATAATATGCCCAACTACCCGTATTTTCTGATGAAGCTGTCGCCTCATACCCGTATTGGTTAGAAGCCGTCATATTGATACGTGGCTCGACATACTCGGAAATTGACTTCAAAGTAAGAGTTGTTGCTTCTACACTAGAATCTAGACTAATTTTTAAAGATTCACCGTCACTTACTGATGGACTCAACAATCTCTTTTTTCCAGAATACGTTATATCTGCTATTGACAGGCGACTACCTCCATTTGTGGCGGACACAACTAAAGCTAAAATTTTGTAGTAATTAGCTATTGTATGTGGCGTGAAAGAGCTGCCTCCACCGTTTGTTAAGTCTTGAATGTTTGCACCCGTCGCGCTTAATATTTCAGTCCACGTTGAACCGTCATTTGAGCCAAAAACCTTAAAATCTTTGGGAGCGTTTGGTCGGTTGTCGTAACCATCGTTGTCACGAGCCGTCATGTGAAGGTTTGATGGTCTAACGTAATATGGAAATTCGATGGTTATCCACTCGCCGTCTTCCCCTCCGAGACTGCTTGAACCAGTGTACGTTCCAGACGAATACAAACCTGTTGGGGTACACATCCAATAATCAGACCCAGGCGTTAATATTTTGTTAAATGCCATATAACCAGCCCCTCCAGCGTGTGTTGAACTTACAGTAACAACGTGACCTCTGTCAGTAGCACTCGTAAGAGCTATTTCTGGAAATTCTAATGTAGTTTGAACAGGGTTACCAGTTGTAACGTCGTATCTATTGCTTTGACTTATCCATTCTGTGGTAAGGTCTTCGTCGAAGGCGTGATAAGCTGGGTTGTATTCACTTGATGCCGATGTTGTAATTGTACTTGGTATTAATTCAGTTGGAACTGTAAACGTATCGGTAACGTTGCCATTGCCAAGAACCAAAGCAATGGTGTCATTACCAGTAACTGCATCTCCCTCTGACGCAGCATTTCCGTTGATTGTAAATGACGAAGGTTCAGAAAGCCCAACTGTGCCGTCGTTTACATAGAGCCTTAGTTGGTTGCTGAGAATTGTAAAAACGATGCCATATCCACCAAATGGGACATTATTAGTTGTATTCACCATATGATAAACGGCAGATTCTGTTGTATGAGACAATAGTTGATGATTATATGCAGCACTTCCCCAAACACCAGTTAAAGTAATAGTTGCTGGAGGCGTTGCAGAGAAACCACTATTGGTTGTCAATGCAGATGTTGGATAATTGGTCGTAGACAATGCTGGCCCGCCTCCTGAAAATGGACCGACTGTCGTTTGTGCTCCGCTAATTGTAGTTAATTTAATGTTGTCGCCGTCTTTTTGAGCTTGAACGAACGAATCACTTAAATTCAGCTCTTGTGTATGTGAGGTTAACTCATTTTCTCTTTCAATGATAATTTTTGGGGGGCTAACGGATGTATCATAAGTAAAACCGTTTCTTTTAATATTATTCTTCCCATTTTGAGCAAATATGTGTCCACCCATTCCAGAATGAGACGAACAATAATAATAAAGATGCCCTTGAGAAACATTTATAAATTCAAATTGCCAAAATACACCAACAGCTGCGGCAGGTGTTGTAATTGTATCCGTTCGACCATTGGTATCTTCAGTGCCACCATTATGCGTCCCATCTTCTGTCGTAGAGAATTTAAGCGGATGTAAGCTTGGATAATTGAAGATATATTTGTGACCATACAATAATTCCAAAGGCATGTCTGCTACTCCTTGAATCGTATAGTATGACGCAGACCCATTAATATCAATATTAATTGTAATAGCATCAACAGACGTAGCTGCTGTTGTACCACCTGGAAGGGTCAAAGATGTCGTTCCCGAATCAGAAATGAGATTTAACGTATTTGTCCCAGTAATTGTTGCGGTGTTAAAGCTTTCATCTGTTTTTTTAATACATTCAGCAACATCATCATTTACTGAAAATAATCTCCATCGACGGATTTGAACACTTTTAAAGTGGACAGTTCCCCACGGGTTAGGATCAATTTTAGTAATAACTATTGCATAATAACTGTATTTATTACCATAATTAGATGCTGTTGAGTTAATTTGAAATAATGTTTCTGCAGTATTTGAAACACTTACGTCACTATAAGATTGTATCGTGTCATAATTTGTTCCATCGGTAGATGCAATAATTGTAAAGGAACGAGGCATTCCTCCGTCGGCTACAGGACATGACCTTAGTTTAAATGAATTTAGTAGTATTGGTTCTGGCAGCTTTACTTGAAGCCATTCTCCACTTATACCTCCTAAACTAGCTGAACCACTGTAATTCCTGTAATATCCACCAGCGTCTACAGTGTTATAAGTATTACCATCTGATTCCCACAATTCTCCTGTGACCTCCATAAACGCATAATATTCATAATGCGGACGGTATTCAATATGAGAGGAGCTTGTGAATGTATATGTTCGACCATTTACTGTTAAACTTTTGTTATTGTCGTGAAGATGGGCTAAATAACATTCATCGTGTAAATCGGGATGCTCGTGTATATCTTTAAATTTATCTCTTTGTTCGAGAGTAGAAATATTTAAGTTATTAGTTCTAATCACAGCACCAACATGTGCAGCTAATCTAGTCCCGCCAATTAATCTTAATTCACGCAGCTTTGCTTTAGCTTTATTCGGAAATTCTCCACCGAATACTCTGGTAAATACAATCGCATAATATGAATACAATTGACCATAACCTGCTAATGTGGAATCGAGCTCATAAGTGTTTCCTCCAGCACCGTGGGTAGGTTTATTTTTATGATTAGTCAAATAACTTCCCAATAATGTCCAATCACTATCATTGGAACTGGCATATATATTCCAACCCAAAACACAATCCTCTTCATTATCAAAATTTCTAATTTTAAAACCTGAGACTGCACGAGGTTCTGGTAATTGTAGTTTTAACCAAGAGCCATCTACAGCACCTGTTCCGAGATTCTCAGTACCTGCATAATCGTATGAGCCACTGTGACCCTCACTCCCTCCGTAATCAAATCTAGTGCCAATTAACGTTTCATAGAAAGAACTTTCATAATACTGATTTGAAGGTGCGGAAAATCCTTTCCAAGGGTTTGAATTCGATCCAGATGCTATGTATGTTACACCATTTACAGTAGAAGTGTTTGATGTCATGTCAAATTCTGGAAAATCAAATGGAACTTCTATACCAACTTGTGTTTCTATTGCAGCTTCGACATCATCAATTGCAGTAGTATGTCCAGTAACAGTAGAACTTAAACCACTTATACTAGCAGAATTCGTTGTAATTCCACCAATATCAATAGTTGTGCCAATAGAATTTCCATGATTAGTTCCAAAGGTATATACACCGTTTAATTCACTTACAGAATTAAAAGCTTCAAAAGTAGATCCACTACCTGAACCTGACGGCAACGTAATAGACTTTACGGCAGTAGTTCCACCGTTCGGAGTGAAGAACTCTAAATTAGTTCCACCCCCAGACAAATTAACATTATTATAAGCATCTCCGACTTGATTTTCTATTTCCGAAAAATCGGCATCAGCATCACCATTTTGATTCAATGGTGGAGAAGATGGCATATTTATATTATATTATAACATTTTTTATTAAGTATTTTGAAACATCTTTTTACATGATACAGATGGAGGAAGATGATGCTTGTTTATTGAGAGATTCTAAATATTTTGTGTTCGTCATCGTATGTGATCAGCTGAGCGTATTTAGCAAATAATGTTAAATTCGTAGCAAATTCTGCCCCACTCGAACCGAATTCAAGTCCCAGCACAGTGGTGCTAGAAATTGTGGATCTGCCAGTACAGAAATTCTCTTTTGCATAATTGGCAAATCCCGAACACGAAGCCTTAAATATTTCTAACGATTGACTGAAAACACACCCACTATTTGATATATTTGTTACGTTGCCGTGGGTTAGAAGAGGTAAACCAGTCATCTTGGCTAAAGTTCCCTTTTCAATCGCATTGAATGCTACAATCTCTGCTGGTACGTCGGCGGTAATCGATTTACCATTTTCAACTAAAACACCATCTACGGAAAGATTATGGCGTTTTAAATTATTTTGTTTGAAATGTTCACCGTTATTTGTAACAGCTTCGCCTCCTGATGGAGAAGAATCAGTCATTACGAAATTATAGCCAAGAAGTTGGGAATATGATGCTCCTAAATTCACGCTCGATTGGGAGACGTGTTGAGCAAGGCTCGCGTTGTATGTTCCTACACCTTTAGTCAAAATACTCCAATTAGGATTCATTTTGCGAATCATAGCGTTTGATTGGTCAGAGAGCTGAATTATTTGTAAAACTAATTCAACTTCAATAAATTTTTTCCAATTTGCTGATGGTGAAGCACCAGCTTCCCAAGCACCACCATACGAGGCATCACCAAAGGTAATTCTGTAATCAATTTCCATACCCGCAAGTGGCACAGCTTTCGATTGACCAAAGAGACCACCATGAAATTGCAATGGAGAGCACATAACAAGTTCGTTGTCAGTTGTATGGTCAACTTGTGCACCTCTTACTATACTGTGTGCTCCGCAGAGTGCATTTCCCTGGCCCGAATACCAACTGTTATCAGCAGTGATCGCTGTTTCGAGGGCGACATACTTTCCGTAATCACTTATATCAACAAGTGTGTTACCCGCTTGGGAGACATTTACCTTAGAAATTAAAGAATTTAGTCCTCCTACACCCATTGTGAAATTTTTGGAACCCGAATTATTGACAAATTTTACACGTAAAAAACTAGAACTTGGATCTAAATAACTAGATTCTAAATGACCCGGGAGTTTAAATAAAGCAGTATTGCCTGAGATAAATTCCGATGAGTTAACGGCTATGCTTCTTGTTGTGTATGACACACCCTGTACGGGTTGAGCTGGTCTTCTACCATCAAATGATTTAGGTATAGCAGACATATTATATATTATAAGTAAACATTTAAATTTTACAAATATGTTGCATATGAATCTGGACAGTTGTCGTTTGGTAAATATCGCCGAATTGGTGGTCTTCTCGATTCATAATCTTCCTGTAATAGTGTATTTTTTGGATTTTCCACCCAATATGTTTCTTTATGATTTACCACAGGCTTACGTAATTGTCTGCAAAGTGTCATAAGAAAACGGTCTGGAATAAATGTTAAGCCATCATTATTAAATAATCTTAAATCGAGTGTATTCACAATTTTAGGTTCAAGTTCTTTAGGCTGGACTGGCAACATCGCTTCATATTGTAAATATGAACCATAATCCGTGTAATTCGTCATTTTTATTAATCTATTGGGAATATTTGCTGATGTGCTTGTGTGTGCATCCACAATTTGATCACATGATACATAAATATTAGATATAGCCCGAAATATATCGACTGGTTGTGTTGATTTCCATTCATATAAAACACCATCAACTTGGGCAAGATTCAACAAATCAAATACTTTTCCATCTAAATTTATTGGATTTTGTTGTTGTTGAGTCGCTGTAACTAGACATGTTGTAGAATCATATTCAAATTTCACAAATGGAACTTGTTCCCCTCCGTCGTTTTCGTCATTTGCAGGAACGATCGAACCGCCATCTTTTGGATTGAATTTCTCGTTCAACGCTGCAACAAGATCTTTCACAGAATTATAAGCTCCAATGTCAAAACTTCTTGGAAAATTTGGTGGACTTCTAGTAGAATCTATAATTTCAAATGGAGAAGCATCTATATTCGGTATCGTGTTTAAACAGCTAAATTGTTTTAAATAGATGTAATTGCGTTCGATTCCATTCGATTGCACAGATGGATCTAGTTTAAATGTATATGTTCCATCAGCCTTTTTTGTTGCCAAGGAACTATCTAAATATATAAAATCCTCTTTTACTACGTGGACATTATCGCCGACTCCGACTATATTTGATTCGTGATGCTCAATTGAGTGAACAGAAGCATTCCCCCGTACTGGCATGTGAGGAATCGTAGGGAAATTTGGCATATACGGTCTATCAAATCCTGGTTGATTGTTTCCGGGTGGATTCGGTAAATAGATTGACATATTACTATAATATTTATTTTTATTACGGTCTTACAAGCGGAGGAGCACGCGACGTAGAATGAATTCTATGTAATTCGTTTTTAACAGGTGCTTTGTATAATTCAACTGTAATTGTTGCTGTCCATCTATTAGGTTCAAAAGGAATACCAGCATCATCAACCAATTTAATTGTTAACTTATTAGTTATATCCGATTCAAATGTTGACCGATGGATGGGCAATCTTTGGTTATAATGCACGTATGATCCTATTCCAGTATTGATCGGAACTCTAACCATTTTGCCTGGCACATTATCTCCCGCATGAATTATGTCCGGTTTAACTTGGTCGCAAAGCATATATATTCCATGTAAGTTGTCATTTAAATCAACGACAGATGCACTCTCACCCGTAGCCGAAGGAGTTGTATTCATAAATTTAAGCATATTAAGATTTATTTTTTGTGTTTCATAATTTTGAAATACAAATGTTGCTATATAATTTCCGACACATTGATATTTCATCTTCTGCGTATATTCATTCCAGTTAAATGATACATATAATCCGAATAAAGAATTCAGTTTATCAGCCCATTCGTCACCACGTTGGTAGCGTGAACCATCAAAAACATGTTCAGTTATACCAATCGGCAATATATTTCCAGTATTTGTATCTGTAATTTGGATACCCAATTTTCTATCTTGTGATGTTCCTCGTATGTTCATCAAGGAATTCATAAATGACATATCCTTTACATAACATTTAGCTTTAGAACCATAATAATTTGAAATTGCTGGTTGAATCAAGAAATGATATTTTCCATCGATTACAGATGTAGCATTATCAGAATCAAGATATAAATCAAGAGTCTTTTCAATCTGTGTAGATGCTTGTGTATTAGAATCTCCTTGGACATAGGACTTTGACATATTTAATTATATCAAAGATTAAAATAAATAAGTTTTGCTAACACTTTTGTTACGAGCGTATTTTAATAATCATCGTAGAAACCCTGAGGGATATACATAGTTGTTGAAAAAGGATCGACGTATCTGAAATCCTTTAGTCCATCTCCGTTACCTTTATATGGGCTCAAATTATGCATTCTTTCTCGTCGAGTTCTCCAACTTTTAAAGCCCGCTTTTCGTCTTTTCTGAAACGCAACGGAAGGTCGTTTATGATACTCGTAAGAAGCTTCTTTTAAGTTTAATTCCATTCGTTTATTGGAATGTCCTAAATTAACACCTTCATATGTCGGCATGTTATAAAATGCTCCTTGTTCGTTCTGCATTCTTGTAGCAAAGTCGTAATACGCCATTTAATAAATACATATAAAAAAATATATTATACAATTAAATGGATTTACAACCTTCAACCAATCCGTTAGGATCTCCAATGCTTCCAAATGCACCCATAGGAAATATGTTTCAGCCAAACGATGCTGAGGTTAAGATTCCAGAATTAGGAAAAAAGAGAGAAATTACGTTTGTTCGACCTCATCAACCACTTGACGAAACGCATCCCCAGTTTACCTCAACTTATTTCATTCCTATCTCAAATGGTTATCCTGATGTGAGACAAAGAAAACGACGAACAAGCCCTGGAAGAGTCGCTACACATAATCAGCCGGCAAAAATGCCTAAATTATAATTTTATGTAATTATAATAGTAATGAAGATACAACAAGGAAAAGCAGAGCTAGATATTGAACTCAGTGACATGCATACGGATAAGAGGCTTAGTTATTGGGATGCTTCGATAAAGAAATATGTTCCTGTTGAGCATAGCTGTCTACCTAACACTCATTTTTTGATTTGTATAGCAGGGAGGTGCGGATCTGGTAAATCAACGACTCTGGTAAGTTGGTTGGTTTCTCGATCTCCTACAAGTCGAATTTATAGGGGGTGTTACGATCAGGTGATATTTATTTGTAATAAAACTAGTTTAAGTTCAATGAAAAACTCACCATTCGGGGAGATCCCAGAAGAACAGATCTTTGCTGATTTCAATTCTGAAACCTTAAGTAAGGTATGGGCGATGGTTGTTGAAAATAAAGAGAATGATAAAGACACCTTGATTGTTATCGACGATCAATGCTCCAGAACACGTCAATTTGAAGCCCAATTCAATAATATATGCCTTGTCCATAGGCATTATAGGTGCAGCATTATCTGGTGTGTACAGGATTTAAAAAGTATGGTTTCTCCCACATTACGTAACAATATGTCAGGTATTTTGCTGTTTAGAAACGAAAATAAGATAAGAGAAAAAGTTGTTCACGAAGAATATCTAAGCTTTTTAACAGCAAAAGAGTTTGCTCAATTTTCAAAATTTATATGGCGAAATCATGGAGATACTTTATATATTGACACTAAATCGCATCCAATGAAATTATACAGAAATTACAAGTTACTTAATATTACGGGTTATGACAGTGAACTAACAGATGATATTACTGATGTTCAAGATCCTTTTTGAGTTCCTCAATTACTATCTCATGAATTTTACCTGAATTAATATGTTGTTGATTATTTATTAGTTCTAATGCATTTTCTTCGCTTATAGTATCTCTTTTACAACTGAAACATGGTGTTTTTACCTCGCTACAATTTGAAGCTAAACATGTCTTCCCGAGCTTCCAACAAATACCCGATAATAATAATAAACAAAGTATAATTCCCGATTCTGTTATGGGATCTATCTTGAAGTTTGTCATTTATATTAGGTGTATATAATTAATGTATGCTAGAATCTTTCGTAATTATTGTATAGTGATAATTATAGCAAATCTCATAATATTGCTTGCATCTTAAAAAGTATCGTACGTCAAATTATGTTTTTTGGCATATTGTCGTAATTTAACCCAAACACCTGTTGAATCATTAAATCTCTTTAATTTCCACATATTTTCATATGTTGTATCATCACCATCTTGATTAGGTCTACTCCATCTAAGTAATAATTTTTTGATTTTGTTTTTATTATTTTTATAAGGAATATGATTCATTACTTCTAAGATTCTATCATCTTCTTTAATTTTTCGGTCATTATCGTTTATTGACTTTTGCTTTGATTTGAACCCACGTTTTTCAGCATCAATAATGGCTTTGTATAATTTAGCTCGTGATATATTGAACCATTCTAATCCCCGATTTAGATTAGGTCGCAAATCGTTTATTAATTGTACTTCCTTCTTTCTTGCTGAAGATTGCATGATTCCCAATCCTTTTGTCTTTAATGTTCCAATTAAATACCAGAGCATAACCCCACTACATCCTTTATCACTTGTCAGCCCATAAGTATTTATATAGTTAAGCAGTCTACTATTTCCGTTGGAAATTCCGATCTTGAATACAGAAGAATCCAAGTTAGGACGGATTACATAAAAAAGATTGTATTTATTTAGTTCTTTTCGCATTGGCTTGTCTTGGTCTAAAAACTCTTCCATAGCAAGAGGATGTTTTCCTTTTTTTAATGCATTTACAAATATCTTTTTTATCATTATTAATTAATAACATTTAAAATATCTTAAATATTAATGAAATTGATTCTAAGTAAATCGCCCCAAAAAAATAAGAAATGGAGAATTGTCTTTCCTGATCAAAAGGCAGTTCATTTCGGTCATAGTGCTTATCAAGACTACACAATTCACAAAGATGAGAAAAGAAAGAAGTCCTATATCTCACGTCACAAATCGAGTGAAAACTGGACTAAATCTGGTATCAAAAGTGCAGGCTTCTGGTCGAAGCACCTATTGTGGAATAAACCTACTTTGAGAGAGTCGATTCAAGATATTGAGAGAAGGTATAATGTTCATATATCATTAGTTTAAAAAAAAGTAAAGGTTGGCATAGGTTCAACTACTTCTTTTTGCATTTTAGGAGGTGTTAATTCGGGTTGTTTTTTTTCGATAGTTTCTGGTGGTGTTGGCTTCCTTTTCTGTGGTTTTTCGTCCTCCGATTCACTGGATTCCTCATATATAATACGCTTCTTCTTCTTCTTCTTCTTTGGTTTGCGTTTGATAATAATTTCTTCGTCACTACTACTGGATGAATCCTCTTCTGGTTCTTGCTGTGGCTTTGATTCCTTTGGTGGTGATTCTAACTCAGGAGTGTCTCGATCAGGTCCTCTTGGAGAAACTCGCTCAGGAATTGGCTCATTTGGCTCAGGTAGCTCGTCCTTCTTCGGTTCTTCCTTAATCTGAAGATTTTGACGACGTTGTTCGTGGAGTTTTTGCATCCTTTCACGACATTTGGCATCTGATGCAAGTTGTGCCTGCGTTCTTTCCTTTTTAATCTTAGTAATAGGACGACCAACTTTTCTTTTGGGAAGCTCAGCGTTGTCAATTTGTTCTTTTTCAATTCCCATATATATTTAATATATATTATAATTACGATTACAATACATTGTAATTAAAGTTGCTCAATATAATTCCTTATTTGAGCGTTCCATTTGTAATTGTCATCAGCGAAAATGTCCGTTTCGAGACACCATTGTAAATATTCCTTCTTAACTTGGCTAAATTTCTTACCTTTGTGTTTGCCAAATTTCATTACGAAGTCACCTATATTAGCTTTTCTTTGTTTAGGTTTATTTTCAATAATTGACGTCATATATTATAATAATATAAATTGTTTTTAAGCAACAGGCTCAAATTCTGGATGTTGAGTCTTGTATGTATTAAAGAATAATGATAGATTTTCAAATTCTTTTTTATGTTGAGCAACTCTTTCCCTACGTCTTTGACAAGCATAAGCGTTTAATGCGGCTTTGTTCTTCTTGTAATATTCTCTTTGAGCTTCTTTAGCAGGTTCTGTTTTTCCATATTTGGCTTTCGCTCTTTTCTGAGATATTTTGTTTTTTCTTTTAGTCTCAGCTTGAAATGCAGCTAACTCTTCAGGACTAATGTCCTTTCTATGTCTGGGCATCTTTAATACTATATAGATAAAATATCTTTATATGTTGTCACAGGTATACAGGTATCATTTTTTTGATATTTTAGATTTCTTATATTCTTGGTATCTTTTTCTTGCCAATGTCGCATCATCAAAAGGCATCTTATGTATAAAGTGAATATGCTCTAATTTTGTTGCACGTGAGATCATAGTGTACAACATCCTATCACAATATACACCAGTCAAATCAATAAACAAATTTCCTTTATGTGTTTGACCCTGTATGCTATGAGCAGTAAATCCGTGGCGAAATTCCATCTTCACCCCTTTGATTTTTTCATAGAATATTTGACCATTCTTAAAAGCAGTGCTATTCTGTTTTACTTTGTATTTTTCAATATTACTTAATCTTCTATTGTATTCGTGATCGAGCCAATGACAGGATACCAAGATAAGGTCTTCGGCTTTATAACATTTCGCCAACTCATTAATCCCCAACCTATTGATCTTATTATTCCATTTTGATAGGTCAAACTTGATTTTTAGCCTGATGCATTCACGCAATTCATTTGCGAGGTTTATAAGATGCTTACATTTGAAACGCCTTGTTTCTGTCAATGTCTTTATGTAATCAAAACCTTTTTCATCCATCTCTCTTTCACCCTCGAACGGAGGTAATTGATACCCTGGGTCGCCCAAGAATATTAGTCTACTTTGTGTAATATCTTGAAACAATACTTCTTTGTTATCATTTGTAAACATTGAACATTCATCAATTATATAATTGTTGTATTGGTAGATCAGTTCTGGATTTTTGTGTCGATGAAACAAACGATGATGCACGCTAACTGCTAAAGTTTGTCCATTTTGTAACTTAATGAATTGGTCTTCTTCTTCAGTCGCTTTATTCCAGCTGTGAACAATATAGACTGGATTTATTAAACCTCTGTCGTTAACATTTAGATATGTTTTACCCGTTCCTCCGGGACCATTCCATAATTCCCTTAGGTAAAAGTCTCGCGTATTGGGAAATTCATAATCATCCCACGAACTAGGTGTATTGTTGCCAATTAAGTTACTAAGATACACAGAGCAAGGCGAATTTTTAAAAGTCATTTCATGTGATTTATCTTGCCATATCTTTTCCTTGTCTACATAGCATTTCTTATCATGTATCCTTGTTTTACCTTCCCAATGATGATCCTCATAATAGATCCCGTCTGTACATATGCGATAAACTTTACTCAAATCCATTTTCTTTAATTGTTCTATGACGTGCAAACGCTGATAACTAGTAATGTATGCGGTTATATGTTTTTTGTGATAAGACGCTTTTTTGGGATATGTTATCTTAGCTTCTTTATCTTCATTGTTGTAAAAAATACTTGTGTCTTCTGGAGTGTTGATCGTTTGAAAGTATGATGATTTACCTTTCATGTAAAACGTTTCTTTTTTCCGATCCATACACCAAACCCCAGCTAATTTCGAGTAATAAGGAATTTTCACAATCTTTGGTTCTGGATCATCACTTTGCAATTTGATTTCATCTTTCTTGTTTAGCATATCACCTTTAAATTCGAAATCGATTTTAGTTCCATATGCTCCATCAATCACTTGGAAAGTAGCTCCAGTCTTCTTTAGATATATTAAATCTGGTTGTGGATAAATATTGTCTGTTTTATAAATACCAAGCAAATCGTTAATATCTTTAATATTAGAATTGGTCATATCTAAATCAGTTATCCGATACAATCCAGGCTGATCAAAGTTGTTTACTTTTCTAAAGTCGGTTATCTTCCCACAAAATCCATTATAATAATCATATCTTTTGAATTGCGTATACGCCTTTTCTAGGTCCATATGATTCATATTCGAAGGGATATTCTTGTTCTTCCGCATGAATTCTGTATCTTTTATGTCGACGCAACAATTGAAATGTGTTCCATCACTAAGATACTTTGTGAGCTCAGGATACTTCAAACTATCGATACCACAGTATTTTAAACCAGTTTTCTTTTCAAATTTGTTGACAGCTTCATAGAACTCACTTTTAAGACGATAGGCAGCGTTTAGCGTTTTAACGCTTTGCAATCCAAAGCTATTTCTTGAATAGATTGGCATTACTTCGTCATTTTCTTCTGCTAACTTTTTAATTACTCTCAACTCGTCTTGGGAACATTCGATAAAATCAGAGTTCTTATACATCGTGTTAGTCCTCTTGGTAGAGACAACGTGGTCCAACCTTGGATTTATAAAGCCAAACTTTTTCAATGGTTTTGTGTGACATTCATATTTGAATAGAGGTGTGCTACTAAACGGTTGCACAATTTCAACATCAATCTTCAATTGTTCACATACTTCTGGGATGTCTTTAATTGGGATCCCTCTGTCATATTTCTCTATCATTCCTTGTCTCTTTAGTAAGCCACTTTTATAGTATGAATTATTCAGCTTACTTAATGTTGCGTTTACTCTCTTTTGATAACCTTTAGAAAATTTTGTTTTAGTAAAATGATTCTTGATTGGCTCGAAGAAACAATGGCAAAGTCCATCTCGAAAAGATTGCTCGTAATAATTGTAACTCAAATACTTTTCCTTAGTGAAATGAAAAGTTACCCTTTCAAACTCTAATTCTCCCATTTGCGTACTTGATGGTGTGTTCCAAATCATATGTTCGCTGTCGTTTTGGAATAACTCTTTATTTTCTTCCCAGAATCTATTTGCAGATTGAATTACATGCGAGCCATCGTACAGCCTTGTTTTATAACCATCTCTATGCCCAGTAAGGATGATACGATAATCGCCAAATATATTGTTATCAGCAATTAAATACATTAATAGCAGATTGTTTTCCAATGTAATCTCTCTTCTGTAACCGACGGATTCTCCTGTGGGATAGACATTGAATTCATAAACATCGTTATTAATAGGGACTGCAAGCCCTTGTTCAACATTGAACTTTTTCTTGAATGAAGCAGATAAAGTTGGTGTTTTGTAGCGTTTATCATATTTTACTTTTACTAGACGATTAGTCACAGGATTAAATAATTTGCCATCTTCGTAATAAACACGTGTTTGCTTATTTCTCAATTTTTTCTTGTTCCATTTGAGAAAACTTGCTTTAAGTTTGCCATTTTTAAACTTTGGATTTTTGCCACTTTCATTTTGATATGCATTTAATAATTCTGATTTTGATTCAATCATTATATATTAATATATTATATTTAATATATACTTATACCTTGAGACGCATTTCATTTTTATACAGGTTGATAAAAAATATTGTTTATAAATATGGGGCAATATGGTAAACCATTTCAACCCCCAGGTTCAAAAAGAGAAATTAAGCGGAGTTCACAAAGTCGGCGTGTAAAAAATCAAAAAGATCAAAAAAAAAAGGAGACTAAGATAAAAAAAGTTAGCCCCAAATTGCCTAAAATAGCGGCAACACCTAAACCAACGGTTTTTCAAGAAAAAACAGAATTTATTTCATTACCTACAACAAGTCCACTAGAAGCATATAAACAGACTTTATTCGATAGTAAAATAAATTCGGAAATTTCATTAATGTCTAACGAAGACTCTCGTAATGTTATTCCAAACAGTGAACTTCAGGTTTTAGAAACAGGCAAAGTGATCAATCAATTTGAGCAATGGAGACTTATTAATTAAATTGTTGTATACTAATATATGACTGAGGAAAGTAAAGACGATTCTAGTACTATAGCTTATTACGAAGATGAAGATAATCTTGACAATTGGATCGATTCTGACGAGGAATGGGGTAATTATTCCTCACAACAAATGAGGCAAAGTCAAATTGAAAATGTACAAATTGCAAGAGAAGCTGAAAGGACACATGTTCGAGAAAATATCGATTTAACAATAAGATATTTGAATCCTTTAATTCAACAAATTATAACTACTAGGATGTGGCCATCGAATTTGACACGAGAATTTGCGTATGATTTTTTAGCAATGAACCAAGAAAACCAGTTAAAATATATTAGAGAATCCCTTAAAGACCCAAAGATGCCTTACAACAAGAAAATCTTTCAATTGTGGTTAGATCAATATCATCCTGATAATGAAGAAAATGTCTCATTTGAAGGTTTGGGTTGGCAACCCCATAGAAGAATGCCTGACTACATAGGAGAAAGCATTGACCAAGGTTCGTATTCAACACAACCTCCAACAATCACTCAAGATGACAATTTACCTTTATTTCAATCTTCTTTATCACAAGATTTGATACCAAATTTAGACGATAGAACAGAAATCGACCAACGTGTTGTGGACGATTATGGACTCGAAGGTATATCGGTTGAGGCATTGAGTGTTGAAGATTATGATTTACCTCAAGGTCAAGAAGTTGGAATATCGCAAACAATTACCAATAATATGTTTACAATCCCAGAAGAGAGCCCGATTCATAAATCGGAAGTAATTGTTCATGCGAGAAAATTACCAATCTACAATATTCCTGTCGGTGCTCAAGTAGAATTTGGGCTTCGACAACAACTACAGGCAAATTCCATTCCGGCTCATACGCTTACCAGACGGGAGGACGGTAGCGTTGATGTTCAGGTTGCAAACAGTTATGAAGACGCAATTCGATACGCTGGTTGGAATGTATTGTCGGAGGCTGGTATGAACGAAGATGAACGACCAATTTTACACGCAAACTATTTTAGTGCTAGACGTCGCCAAAGAGATGAACGAAGAGCGAGACAACGCGAGCAACTAGAATGGGCCAGACGCACTGCGAGAAGATAGTTTATGGTAAAAGGGGGCATTTAAAAATAATTACGCAAAATTTTAAAAAAAAGTTTATGGTAACAAAGGGGGATTTAAAAAATGTTCTGAATTTAAAAAAAGGGGAAATTTTGTGAAGCGAAGCGA
>Ga0181392_1000238_pt1 | contig 20556 bp, 13 predicted proteins | sample 15SPOviralmetaG_FD_130083 | JGI IMG/M metagenome (GOLD analysis project Ga0181392, IMG submission 130083) | Marine viral communities from the oligotrophic San Pedro Time Series (SPOT) site, San Pedro Channel, CA, USA - 15 SPOT_SRF_2010-09-15 | ecosystem: Environmental > Aquatic > Marine > Strait... | reverse complement strand
TATACCAGAATAGTAAAAGTTGTTTTCACCAATGTAGAAATTAGGTAGATAGGAATGAAAAGATATCCAACTTCTAGTACTAAAGTCAAAAGACATAGTCCAAGATTTGTTACAGAAATACTCCCTATCAAATAAGTATACTTCTTGTTGTTGTTCTGTTTCTCCTACCGTTACATAAAACTTCTTATTTACAGAATCATACTTTACATCATCGTTAATAGGAATATAGTCTAACTTAGTAATAATTACTCTATCAAACCTATTATCATATACACCGTGTAATCCAATGCCATTAAAATGGTTGTCTGTATAAACATCTGGGAAGTATTCTAGAATCTCAAAAGGTAAATGACTTGTCATAAATCTATTTACACCTGATCCAAACTTAGTCATGTCTATAACTTTTGACCCAGCCATTAAGAATATCTGACCTCTTTTTGCATCTGCAGTAACTGCTCCGTATGGAACTTTTAGTAAGAACTTATTTTGAGAACCTACATATCCCAAATCTGTCTCTGCAAAATCTATAGGAGGTGCTCCATCAAACAATCTAGGATTACCTATATATGCTGCTTGAGGATTACTGGTATCAATAGTTAGTAACTTGTTATATAGCAAAGCTTTATTTTCAAACCTTGCCAATACAGCCTTATCCATCATTCCATCTAGAGATGTTAGATTACCGTAGTTTTGTGGGAAGTCATGGTAAGAAAGAGCTCTATATACTAACCAGTTGTTTACTCTATTATCTGCACTGTCCCCTTGTGTATCTGAATAAATTGCTCTGAATGGAAAGAATGTATAACATTCAGCTATCCAATCTGGAGGCAGTTGACTAAATACATTTTCTTTGTTCTGTTTAGAGAATGTTACATTATAGTAATACGTATTATCTTGAGCAATTGGTACATTTGTTTCTTGTAACCAGTCATCAGGAATACCTGAACTTACATGAGGCCAGAAGTCTCCTTCTTTTGTATTAAATGCTTGCCTTAAGTCTGTATTATATACACTCTCACAATAGAAATTAGGAACACCATATGCCCATAGATACATATATCCATCATAAAATGATCTATATGTTCCTGCATAAGACTCTTGATCATTAGGAGGTGGACCAATTAAAGAAGGATCGCTAGGACAATCAAGATTATGTGCTTTAGTTGATATAAGATTGTACATTAACTGATCAGGGTCGCCTGATGTTACATTATAAGGTTCTAAGATAGATCTTGCCGAATGCCAGTATTTAGGATAAGCAACATTACCTAACTCATCAAAGAATATATCTGAATCATCTGGTGCTTGCACTCTATTATCTATAAAGAATGGTAGTTTAGTTTTGAATGTAAATCTAGATATAAATATATCTCCACCAAATATTGTATCTGTCCCTGAAGCTGTAACAAGTTTTTGATAACCAGTGTCAATTCTTTGAAATGAGTTTAATTGACCCCATTGATTAGGAAGAATATTCTTCATAGAAGCATAGTATGATACTACTTTTATATCTTGCTCTTGTCCTGGTTTGTCACAAACTCCAGACTCCCCTATGCTAAATCTTGAGTATTCTACCATACTAGATTCACCGTCTGCTCCAATTAAACTTTCAGTATTTTGAGGTAAAGGAAGTGCTAAAATATCATCACTAATAGTAGTATTAATATATACAGAAGATTCTCTATTCCAATTATTAATTGGAGGTTGGCTATTATTAAAAGATTGTACACCTGGTATAAGGTATCTTGTAAGTTCTATTTCTCTTTGTTTGATACCACCGTTCGTATTATTATTGATAGGAAAATGATAATCATAGTTTGCTCTTGAGTTGAAAGACATTGCATAATTCTTTCTTGTAATACCATTTATGTATATAGTAAGATAGGATTGGTATACTGTAAACATTATACCAGCATTAAATACACCTGAACCCATAGAAGCCACTCTCTCAGAACTTTTTAACGCATCTTCTTGAGCTTCTTTACTTAGAAGTTTGTACTTAGCATTGTCTTTAACTTCTACAAAGTGAGCCTTTCCTGCTCCAAACATTACACTTTCTAACTTAAGTACGCTTCCTAAGAATGGTTGTCCAAAAGATGTGTCTGGTGAATTGAAGATTTGCTTATCTAGAATATCTTTTGCTTCTTCATAGTCAGCCCCATCTAATGGTTTAATAGGTATATCTCTGTCACATTTTAAACAGGATCTTCTACTATGTCTTTTAGAGAATTCATTATTTTGTCCTCCAGAACCAGTATCATTTGCATTTTCAGCTGGAGTAAAAGTATCCCAAGCATTTACTGGAGTTGGAAATCCAGGTCCGCTATAAGCAGCACTCGAAGCAACACTATCATCAAAAAGAGGAAGAGGATTAGTAGGTTGTCCAAATCCAGGACTTGGCCAAGGTTGTATATTGTCTGGATTTTCTTCTACTTTAACACATGTCTGACATGCTTTTGATTCCTGATCAGGATCCGGACATGGGTAATTAGGATCAAAGGTATTTGGAGGATATGATATTATGTCATAGTTTTCTTCTGGATTATCAGGATCTGGTTCAGTACAAGGTCCTGGATAAATTTGAGTTAGAAAAATACGAGGATTTGAACAGCAACTACCAGAAGGTTCACGCCAAGTAGGTGCATAGGGGTGATTTCCTTCATATCCATAACTTGCTCCAGCTGGTGCTCCTCCAGGACTTTCATCAAAATCAATTTGGTTTGTACCATAAACATCAAATTCAGGGTCAGCATTTGTAATCACATTAACTCTGTCAATACCGTCAATAATATCACCACCCCACCTCAGAGTAGAAGAACAATTTACTGTTCCATCAAAATTAAAATTGTTAAATGGATTTTGCCATTTTAATTCATATCTACTACAAGGGCCTTTATCACTAAAAGGTACAGGAAAAATCTGACAGTTGGAGCTATGGTCACCAATCCATACATCAAAGTCTCCAGGTCCTATTGTTATAACACCTTTCAGAGATACAGGTCTTGTTAAGGAACAAACTTCTAAAATACAATTAGGTGAAATAGTGGCTTGTGTTTGTTTACCATTTTCAATACTAGTATATACAAATACTCCATCTTCATCATTTACAGTTATATCTATACCATATGCAGTATACCAAGGTCCAAGAAAAAAATCTGTAGCCTTATCAGGCATATATAAAAGCCATGACTTAGATTTATAATTCCAAGCATTGTTATTCTCTTGTAGGAACGAGTCCTCTCCAGATACTTGATTATATGGGTAGTTAGGGTAGTAGTATTCTTGATCATCTTTTGTATACTTGTTTAAATTTCTAAGAATACCTTTTGCTATTACTGATTTGTTTGTACCACGGTCCCCTCTTACTATTTTAAATGCTACAATATCATCTTTCTGTTCTTGAGTAAGATTAGAAGCTGTTATTAGTCCTGTTATTTGAGTATTGTTAATCTTAACTCCTATAGGATAGATAGCATCAGAGTCTTGCATCGTGGGTACAATACTAGTACCTTCATAAACAATCTGTGGATTTTCTACAATAGGACTTACTAATACATCTGGAAACTTATGATGTCGTATAGGTGTATCTGCAAGGCTTCCCCACAACTCAGTATTACATGGATACTTTTCAGTAGATTCCCAGTATGCAAAGTTTCCGTATTCAAAAGGTCCTTTATAATTAGCTTCTCCATTATACTCAGGTGAAAATCCTAAGTTTGTAGCATTGTTATATATCTTCCAATAAGGACTATAACCAATACCACTTTCAAAGTAATCAGGTTCTCCAATAAAGTCATCATTGGTATTAGGAACATCCGGTTGAGGGTTTAGATTAAGTGGGCCTGGTATGTGAAATGAGTCTGTCTGTTTTCCATTTCTTAAAAGAAATACTATTTCAAATGCATACACTTCATCACGCATGTATCCACGATAATTAGTAGCATTCAATTCATCACTGTAGTCTTCTCCAGGTGGGAGTCTATGTGTTTCCCATTGTAATGTTATTTGACTAGCAATATTCTGATAATTAATTCTATCTACAGAAGCTAAGTCACTCCATATCAGTGTGTCTTGTGCAGAAGTTATATCCTTGGCTACATCATAATATGGATACTTCTCAAAAATATCTGCAATAGATAATTGTATAGGATTTGCATCTGCACCAGTGTATGTAATTATCTGTTGATCTTCAGTAATGTTATATGTACCTACTAACTCTACAGAGGTTATATCATTAATAGTTTTTATTACTGCTAAATTGAAGTAGTTATATTGTCCTGATAAGTCCAGGTTTGATACTCTTAGTTCTATTGATTTACCTACTGGATAGTTAAAGTTTACTGTTGTGTTTAACGGATCAGCAATAGGTGTAGGGTTAGTAACTGAATAGTAAGAAGTAAGATCGCTACCAGCTGCATCTGAATACTGTACAGCAAATTGATATGTTCCAGCAACCAGTGAGCCTACGTTTAGTATATCGTTTATTTCTAAAAAAGGTATGTCGAAATTAGGTTGTATCTTAAGTTGATTACAATCCAATTGATCAGTATATACAGGATCACATCCAGGGTCTGAGTTAGGATCAATAACATATGGAATGTTATCTATATCTAAATATCTCCTAGCATTAAATCCATCTGTCCAGTATATCTCTGTACTGCAATTTGTTATTCTATGCACTACTTTATGTATAGGATAATCTATACTAAAGTTTAAACAAGGAGCATTTACTAATGTTTGATATTGACAATCATTATTAAACATGAAGCCAATTTCACTATCACCAGTTAAAGGATCTGTTAGAAAGAATATGTTTTTCTTTTTCTCTGGAATTGTATATTTTCCAATGAGTTCGTACCCATCAGGAAAACTTAAACAAGGCTCATTACCAGGTTCATTTTGATAGTTGACTGAACTAGAATCAAAGTTCTCTATAGTAGCATTCAATGCATAGGTAAGACTTCCTGTCTTTACTTGATTGATGGTGCTATCCATGTTAAGACCAGTAGTAGCTTGATTATATTCAAGTCTAACTTGGCCTTTCTGAGCTTTGTCATCTTTTTTAGCAGCAGCAGCTTTTTTAGCTTTTGCGTCTTCCATTTCTTTTCTAGTAGCCATATGCTATTTGTTAACTCCTACCGTTACCTCTCCACAAACCATATCCATATCTGTTTGAATATCTTCCTGACACTTGAGATTTTGCATCAGGTAATTCATACATATTATTACGATTGAGATCAGTAATAACTCTTCTTTGTTTTTGATATACTGTTTCTTTCTTAAGTTCTGTTTCTGCCATAATCCAGGACTCATCAGACATTTGTTTATAATAAACTAGTTTTTGTTGTAGTTGATTAAATGTTTCATCATTCGTTTGATTTGTTAGAGTTTCAAATACCTTAAACTTAATAAACGATTCTATATATTCTCTTACACGATAATTATCTGGAATCAATTGATTTCCTATCTTGTCATAGTCTGTAGAATAGAATACTAAATGAACTACTCCTTTTCTAAAGTTAGTAACAAACTTATTGTCTCTTACATCAAAAGAATCGTAAGAAGAAGATCCTGGAGTGAACTCACGTCCTGATAAAGCTAACTGATTGTATTGGTCCCAAGAATCTGTATATGCTAAATTACAGCTCTTTCTAGCTGAGATGTTACCTGGTTTAAGTAGGTATGTTCTTCTATATGCTCTAGGTATTTCACTGTTTGTTTTATATACAGCTTGTACTATCTCAGGCATACATGTCCCATCGCAACTAGGATGTTGACAATCAGGATTATTACAGGGAGTACCACCAATAGTTAAAGGAGCAATTTGAATAGTTGTAGCATTTGCAGCCTGACTATAAAAAGAAGATGCTGCAGGATAAGGGTTTCCTGGAATAACTGCACACATCCAAGCTTCTCTCACAGCATGAAAGTTGTCTGGTAACCTTGCTTCAAAGTCTTCTATAAATAGAGCCTCTGTAGTAATCTTATATGTTGTTCTTCCCATTTTCCTAAGACACTTATCTAAGTATGTAGGAAATAGTAAATCATCTACAGCACCAGTATCGAAGTAACTTTTAAGCTCTTCTTTTACTGTAGCGTATAGTGGTTCTGGGGATACAAAATCGTATTTATAATAGTATGACATAACTTATTTTTTCCATTCGTGATAGGTCTGTTGATATTTAGGATCTGCTTTTATATAATGAGAAAGGTCTCTGGAAGTTCTTCTAGATGGTTTAAAATACCATAAGTCTGAGTTTCTAAATCTTGCTGTAGATTTAAACCACATCCAACCAAAAAAATAACCTTCTGTATGATAGTTAAAGTTATATACAACTTTTCCTTTCTTTCGTGTCTTCTGCCAATCAATAGGAAGATTTACAAACTCCTTTCCATTGATGTCTTTAGTTTTTCTTCTTTTCTTCTTATTAATCGAAAACTCTCCAAAACCAGTTGGAAGCTTTTCTTTCTCTCCTGTTTCTAAAATATAGTGTTTGAATGACTCATTGAAACCATACAGGATATTTCTCCACTCATCAAAAGTTAGAGATATTAAAGGGTGCTTCTTACAGAAGTCCTCGTAATTCTTTTTACTTGCACTTCGCCAGTCAACTGCTACTCTTGACATATATAATTTATTACTGAGTTGGTTGGGCATTTGGAGCTTGTCCATCTATGCCTTCGTTACTCATGTCGGTTTTAATTTGGAAGTATGTAGCTAAGAGTTTTTGTGATACTAATCCTAAAGCTGAAGACTCTAAATAACCTGGTAGAGCATACTCTTTATCCAAAGGGTTTTTACAATATTCTTCATCTGTAACATCCACACCACCACAATCACAATCTGGATACATAATTTCACTAGGTACATCTTCTTCAAAAAATGCAGATAGTCTGATTGCTTTTAGTAAAGGATTGTTTACATATAAGTATCCATTAGATATCCAGAAGTAATAATCATTTTTTACTATTGGTAGTTTCAATAAATTCAAATATCTATTTATAGTTATCTCCTTTAATTTAGTTCCTCTTCCTCCCATAGCATCTACAGAATATACACCCTGTATTACATATTGGTAGTTACCTTCCGATATTCTAGGTAGTTTATGTGCAGTTCTGGATACATTACACTCGTCTGCATACTCACAACATTCTGAGATGGGAACTTCTTTCATCTCTAGACAAGGAATAGTGGTATATAATGTATCACTAGCCCATAGTTTTCTTAAATTGGTTTCTCTTTTTATCAACATTTGAGATGTGTTTCTTATCTCAGAAGCAATAACTCTATCCGTTATCAAAGCATCTGTTGATAAAATCTTATGTGTACCTCTCACATCCGAAACCAATTTTCTTAATGTTGCCATTGTTTTATTTTTTATAATTACCGAAGCCTTTTATTCCTCCCTCTTGGTCAGCCTCTCTCATATAATTCTTTTTCATATTATAAGGACGCACCTTGGGAGCTTTTACATTCTTGCCTGGTGTAGGCTTTCCATACTTTGTTGCCATAATTATATTCTTTCTTCAAATTCAGCAACCTTGCCAACTTTACTATCGTAAACTAAAGCTAAGGCAGCTCGTACACTATGTACAAAATTATTATCTTTATGCCACCTATCTGTTCCAGATAAACTAGGCATTTGTTGTATCCTAACTCCTTTTATCTCTTTGGCCATATAGTGATGTTTATCACCTGTATGAACTTCTCTATATGTAGCATCACCAAACCACTTACTATATTTTGGATGCGTTGCAAACAATAATGGTAATGCATCAATTTTACAATTACCATGATGGAAGCCAATGAACGTATTACCTACTACAGTAGCTTTTACTAAACCTTCTTCTCTTACAAAAGATATATTCTTATCTTCCTTAAAATATATGTCTAACGCATGAGCTAAGTAATATGATTTAGTTCTATCGTGATTACCTTGTACTAAAATAACCTCAACATGTTTAGAATTAGTCTTTAACATTTTAATAGTATCTACTAAAAGATCAAATCCCATCTCGTACTCTGACGCATAATCTAATATTATATCTTGAGGAGTACCATTAGTTGTAGTGTTCTGATAATTATCTGTATGAAAGAAATCATTAGATATAGGAAACACTACTTTATTTATATTGTAAATAGATCTAACTTTATGAGTTAAAGCTTCTGCTATTTTCACAAATCTATTAGCTCTAGTTTGTGGATCATTATCTCCATCAACATATCTTTTAGCTAAGTGATAATCTGATAAAGATAACTCAATATCTACCAGAGGTTTCAGCTCCATCTGAGGAGCAGGAATAGGAATGTAGTTTGACTTATAGTTCTCTAGGAACTTGCTGAAGTCATCAGCTGTATAATCTTTTGGACCTTTTCTTTTAGAAAAGATTGAAGATGTAAACTTCCCAGTGGGAAGAACCTTAGACCAATAGTTAGTAATTATATACTTTTCTAGATCTATCTTGTGTAATTGTGCTAACTCTATATCACTTTTTGGTTCGAAGTCTAGAGTTATTGTACTTTCAATTGTGCCCTGTTCATTGCTAACTTTTCTTACTGCTTCCTCAATCTGTTTACTATTTGTTGCCCCATCTAGAAATTTATTACTGTCGTCATATTTCTTTCCTTTTAGTTCCTTTTTCAGCTCTTTTACTTCATTAACTGTAACGTTTAGCTTTTCTGCATACCACTCTTCACTTCTTTTTCTTGTTAACAACTCTTTAAGTTGATTAAGAAGACTCTGATTCTCAGACATATGTATCGTATTTAATTAGAAAATATCTCAAAGATAGATAAATTATTTAACTTAACATAAAAAACTTAACCATGAGAGTTATTCTTTATAACTAATTTGGTTATATATAAAACTCCCTAGGGGCGTTTTGCCCCTGGGAGAAGTTCTCTAAAACCAACAAAAGAGAACTTTTTATTCTATCTCACATCACTTCCACAACATTCGTCATAGATCCATGAAAACTCAAAGTCATCTCCAGACGATCCTACCCACTGAAGATCTTCAATAAAACATGGGTTTACTAATGTATTCCCTGATATCTCGTAGTTGCGTATTGATAATGTACCTTGATTACCGTTTCCATTATTTTGTGTGTTTATCATTTGTACAGTGTTTCTTAGAGTTATTATATCTGGATCAAAAAAGAACAACTGCATGTTGCTCAAGGGACAAAGAAAGTCTGGTTCAGTTATCACTAACGGTGTATTGCTAGCAACAAATATCGATCCCACTTGAGCATTTTGATTTAGATCTAAATTCCCTATTAAGCTCCCATTTAGAAATACATCAAAATTGTCATCTCTTTCTGAGTTCTCATTACAAACCTGAAAGACAGTGACAGTATTTGGACAATTTGGAGGTGCGTCTATTTCTCTATCTATATAAGTATCACAGTCAGGACTAGTAGATATAATTCTAACTACAGCAGTTCCAAAAGGAACGTTATATGAAACAAATCCTGCAAGTAGTTGATTGCTTGTTACATCTACTTCAAAAGCTTCAGTAAAACCATCAACCTGAGAAAACAAGTTAAAAGGTCCAGCATCTGCTCCTATGTTACTAGCTTGTATTAGTATTGCCATTTTATATTTTTATTTTATTGACAAAGAGTAGTACAACATAAAACTTCATATCCATTTAAAGCTATCTGTATTGCTGCTACACTTGTGTCAGTTGCACTCGGTCCTATTTTATACCATCCTGCATCCAATTCTAATAGACTTGCTGTTGCTGGGTTTGGATCATCATATAAAAAAGACCCAACAGATGGAACATAATTAAAAGTATCACCATTGTGCCAGTACTCAGTTACCGGTAATATAGATGCATCTGAACATGCATCTGTAGCATTATTGTGAGGTGCTGGAGCATCAAAAAGTCCAAATCCAGATGTATATTGTGAGACAATTGATGCGTCAACATAATTATCACAGTCAGCATTGTTATTTTTTATTCTCACAATGGTAGTTCCACTAGGAACAAGACTTGTAGATATGTTATAACCTAGTGCACTTGTTAGAATAGTTATAGAAACGTTCGTAGCAAAGGGTGTTGTATAAAGATCTGCATTTGAATATAGATCAACTGGTCCTGAGCAACTGCCTGCGGATTCTAGTTTTATTGTTAGTGTTGCCATTTTATAATTTTATTTTATGGATCTGGACAATCCTCAATGTTAGTAATACGTCCATTTGTATCAATTTTTATAAGCCAAGTTCCTGGATCAGCTGTAGATATAGACATTTGAAACTTGTACCATTTGTTGTCTCCGTTAAATGTTTGAAGTGCTGGAAATATTACATCATATGTAAAATCATTTATTTGTGGTTCAGCAAGTGATCCATTTTTCCATAGGAATGCAGCAAGGTCAGCATTACATAAACCAATATTTAGATTTGAACTACTAGTTATTGATCTTATACCAGCTGCAAGAGATGCACTAGGTGTTGTACTAGTAGTTGTCGTAATTGGAGTTTTAGTTGTTGTAGTACCAGTAAGTGTTACGGTAGGATTATTTAAGGAACAATCACATGTAGTAGTAGTTGTTGTTGTTGAAGAAGAGCTGGTACTAGTTGTAGTGCTAGTAGAACTAGTAGAACTAGTAGTTGTTGTTGTAACTTCTTTATAAGTATCAGCTATAAAGGAGAAGTCTACATCAACTCCTGCTCCAGTATAATTAGGACTTAGGGCACTTACAAAACTATCAGTACAGAAAGTACACACATCCTGTCCTTGATATAGTATTCCGTCTTTTTGAATTGTATTGATAAAATTGTAAACTCCGACTCTGTTACTATCTATTGTAGCAGAAACTACATCTCCTGGTAAGATTTGAATAGTTCCACTTTGTGAAGATGCATTACCTGTAATAGTTGCATCTACAACATTAGTTCCATTAACATCTATTTTTAAGTTACTGCTCTGTGGATCTGCCGCAATTAGAGAACTTGGAGTGTTTGTTATCAACTCCCAATTAAATCTATTAGGTGGTTGATCTGTTGTAGTGGTTGATGTTGATGTTGAAGTACTTGTAGTAGTTGATGTACTAGAACTACTTGTTGTAGTTGTTGTAGGACAATTAGTTGGTAGGTCAATACAATTATCACATGTACCAACAGAGCAGACTCTTATAATAGTTGCTCCTGTAGGAAGTTCAATAACATATCCATTAGTTAAAGTTAAAGCAGGAACTTGTGTTTGAAATGGATTAGTATATCCATCTGCATCTGAGTATAAATCAAAAGGTCCAGCAGAGCCTCCTGGGGGTATGGTTATGTTTATTTGTATCAACATATCTTATGGTGTTGGTGTTGTTGTGGTAGTTGTAGTTTGTTCTAATACAATATCAAAACTATTTTCACATAATGAATCTGACGTTACTCTTATTATAGTAGTAAAATCAGGAACTACAGTACTAGTATAGCCAGCTAATAAATTAACTTTAGTTACACCAGTTTCAAAAGCAGCAGTGAACCCATCTACATCTGAGAACAGATCGAAGGGTCCAGTATTGTTTCCTGCAGTTGTTAGTTTAATAAATGCTTCCATTATGATCCGCAACAAGTATTTAGTGTGTTATTTATATTTATAACTTGCTCTTTTATAGCAGAAATATCTGATGTATTAGTTGCTTGTTGAGTCTTCAATATACAAAGAAGTTCGTCAATTTTAGACAAAGCAACGTTTAAATCATCACAAGGTTCTACATTAGAACAAGGTAATATTGGTCCATTGTATGTAATAGATTTTGAATAATGTATTCCAGTTTGACATGGATCATTACTTACAGAAGTAGAACAACCACAAGTAGTGTTCACTGCTATATTTGTACAACAAGGATTAGTGGGTAAGTATGCCATTGTTTTTAGTATTAAGGTATGTAAATTATATAATATGATCCAATTCCAGGTTGATAATTATTATGTGGTAATCCTCCACCAGTAGAATTTATTGTAACAGTTGTAGCTACACTTTGACTAACCTCAGTAGTTTTTCCTACAGTAGCTGTATTACTTGCTCCTCTAAGTGCATATCCTAAGTTACCACCTGTGCTTTTTGACTGGCGAATATAGTTATTGCTTGTAGGAGGATTTGTTTCATTTGAACTTCCCATAGTTGCAACAAGGTGGGTGTGAGAAGCTGGACTAAGTGAAGCTACTACAGTATTAGTGTGTGTATGTGAAGGTATTTGTGCTGTTGTTAATACAACTTGATTTGTTCCAGTAAGGTCATTTACGTTATATGTAGGATTTCCACTAACAGACGGATCAACTATTTTATCCATAGTTTGACCTGGCATATCAGTAGCTCCAACAGCTACTCTTCCTCTCATATCTGGTGTACCATTGTTTCCATTACATAGAAATATTCTATCCCAAATACCTATTCCTGCACCTGATGCATCAAATGGTGTTAAGTCTCCAAAGTATGGCTGTGCAGAAAATGGAATCATTCGATTACTAATAAGCTGTTGCTGAGGATTAGTGTTTAAATAGTTTTCTATATACGTATTAATATCAACAATTTGTACGTAGTTGTTTGTAACATCAGTAATAAAAGTGTTCAGTGACTGCTCAACTTCACACAACTTATTTATAGTTTGTTGTAATACATCTGATGTACTTGTAGTATCTGTTACTCCAGATACACAGCCTACATCATAGTTTACATCTGATCCTGAACCACCTTCTATCTCACTTACTTCTTCCTGTAATTTACAGATAGTTTTGATTATACCTACTAGGTAGTTATTTAAAGTTAATGGATTACAGTCATCTAGATTAGCCTGCACTGCAGGGCATATATCTGATGGGGGAACCACAGGTGTTATACCTGTTCCGTCTAGTGTAGATCCTAAAAAGGTAATAAGAGCTTGCTCCACAAATGATAGGGAGTCTCCATTCTTTATTCCTAGTATAGGAACGTCTACACCTGTATATTTAACGCACTTGTCTGAAGTAATTTCAGTACATCCGTTATAACAATTTGAGCAATTTTGTGTTGACATAATTTTATTTATTTGTTTATCACACTATGGTGATGTTTGTGTTACGCTTAGAGAAATAGCACCTGTTCCTGTTACAAAAAAGTTTCCAGCTACTGGACCTATTAATGTTTCAGCAGCTCCAGTATCGGTATCAGTAAAACTAGTAAATCCACTAACTTGAAGACCACTTGCTGTTAAAGTGCAGTTTTGTCCTGGGTTACTTGATTTATAAGTTGCTTGTAGATCATAATTCTTTCCGTTTACTAAAGTAAAGTTGTAAGTTCCATTACTGTTTGGATCAGCAGGATAACTCTCTGAAACATTACCGTCTTCACCATCAAAAGATACAAACTGAACTCCGTCTCCAGGATCTTCAAAGTCTATTATAAGGCTTGCAGGTGCAGTTGCAGTAGTAATAGTATCATAAAGCCAAACACTATTACTTACACCTGTTTGAGTCCAGTTGGGAAAGACAAATGTATAGTCACTAGATGCAGATACAAGACTTGTATCGAATTGCGTTGGTTGAACACTAGTGGTTAGTTTGTGTTCAACAAAAGTAGTATCGCTTGATAAATTTTCAGTTGTCATTGATGCACTAATAACGTCACCTACTGCTGTCATTATAACACCACCGTCTGATGAATTAGTTGTGTTTATATTAGAATTTACAACTGTTGTACCATTAATTACTATCTTAAGATTCGCACTCCTAAATAGACTTGATCCACTTGGGTTAGAGTCTCCAGTAAACACCCAATTCCATGCATACGATTTAGGATCAGGAGTTGTACTTGTAGTAGTTGTACTACTTGTACTTGTTGTTGTAGAAGTACTTGTAGAAGTACTTGTGGATGTACTTGTACTTGTGCTTGTGCTAGTAGAACTACTTGTAGTAGTGGTAGTAGGCACAGGAGTAGTAGTTGTTGTTGTTGTAGGTATAGGTGTGGTAGTACTAGTAGTTGTACTAGAAGTGCTAGTAGAACTACTTGTAGTAGTAGTGGTTGATCCACAATCTCCATATGCAGTAACTTTATAACCATCTCCAGTTGTATGATCAAAGGTAGAAAGTATTGATGATAAGTCATTACCATTTGCATCTATCTTTGAAAATTGGAATGTACTTGTACCTGATAACGGACCTGAAGCAGCGTTAGTGCTAACTTTACCATAAGGAACAGTAACTGCTCCAACTCCAACATCAAGAAGTTGATACACTGCTGTATAGTCTACTCCTCCTATATTAAATACTACATCATAGTTGGTATTTGGAACTTGAGACCAGTTGGTATAACTTGTTGTGTTTGTAGTTGGTCCAACGAAAGATGATCGAACATATAGAGAGGGGGTATTCACACCTACAGGACTTGGTGGATCTGTATACCAGAAGTTATTATCTGTAGTAGTTAAATAGTCAAACTCTAGACATCCAACTAGTGGTGTAATAGTTGTTGTTGTAGTTGTAGTACTAGAAGTGCTAGTAGAAGTGCTAGTGGACGTGCTAGTAGATGTACTAGTTGAACTACTTGTTGTAGTAGTAGTTGGTACAGGGGTAGTAGTACTAGTAGTTGTACTAGAAGTACTTGTACTGGTACTGGTACTGGTACTTGTACTAGACGAACTTGTTGTAGTTGTTGTTAACTGATCATCTGGACATAAATAAAAATCAAGAAGGCAACCTGCTAACTTATCTCCTACATGTGTAAATATTAGTTCATTAATTCTATCACCATTGTTTCTAGGAAATATATTAAATAAAGCACGAGCTGGTTGATCTCCTGAATTCAACTTTGCTTTAAATATCACACTACCATCTGTCTCATTAGAAACTATAAAACTATCAGGATTTTCTCTACATACCTGTATAAATGATATATTAAGATCTACGTCAGATGTTACTCTCACTGTTTCATATATTCCTGGATTAGGATAATACCCTATACCAGTACAGTAAAATGCCATAGATGATATTGAGTTATCAAATGACATTGTAGATGAAGCACACTTTCCACCACCTAGAGCATATGTACCCTGATTATTATATTGATTATTGTGGAAACCTTGTAGTTCACAATCTGGATCAGTTCCATTATTTGCAAGAAGTTGCGAAGAAGAACTTGGAACATATGTTGTCTCACAATCAGCGTTATCAGATGATAATGTCAGTACAAACCCATTACTTAATGTTTTAACTCCATTTCCAGTGCTTATTCCTGGGAATCCCTCTGGAGCATCAAAGTTATAAGGTTGGCTACAGTTACCTGAAATAGGAGCTGAACTAGTGGTGGTGGTGGTGGTTTCAGAACCACAGTTATTTTCTAAACTACCTGTAAATCCTACTTGCCAGTATGCTTCACTTTCACAATATATTATTTTCTGGTCACTTTGTCCATCTATAGTTATATACTCAATTGTATCTGGATCTACTAGTGGACCAGGAGTAACAAACTGCTGTATACCCATTTGTTCTGCAACCATATCTATTCTACAGGCATAACCATATAGATAACAACCAGCTGCCACCTGAGCTCCACCAGCATAACATAGTCCTATTATCTTGATAGTTCCCTCTATATCTGCGAGGAGGAGTGATCCTGAATCTCCTGAATATATAGGATTACAACAATATTCTGTTGTACTCGCATTATCAGGATCTTCTTGAGGAGGTTTAATAAATCTAATAGCATCAGTAAACTTACAATTTACACTAGTTGCTTGTGAACTAGGATAAGCTATATTTTCAAGCGTAGCATTTATTGATTGAATTAACATAGGACAATCTGGTACAATACCTTTAGGTCCAGTAGTTCTTCCAGTACTATATACACGAGGGTTTGTAGCTAATATATTATCTATTTCTAATGTAGAAGCAAACGGTGGTGGATTACTACCTAGTATAGACTCTAGTCCTACTTGATTCCATGCAATTGTTGGATCCCATCTTGTCGGATCAATGGAAATTATAGCTGCATCTACCTGATTAAATAAACCTGTAGACTTTGCATGAATAGGAACATACTGTAAACTTACACCACAGTTATAACTTGCAGGTGTGGATGCACTTCCAAATTCTCCTTGTTGGTATACATAATCTACTGGACTATATTCATTTACAAGAGCTCCAGTAACACTTCTATCAGATGTATAAAATGCATCTTGAATAGTAACGTGATTATTTGTTAAACCAACTGAACAGCCTGTTTCTGAATGTATAACTACACCTCCAAGAGTACCTACACTAGTTCCATTATTTCTACTAGAAAAAGAAATACCACCTTGTAAATGTTGAAAGAACTGTCTGTTTGCTAGTGAAGTGTTATTTGTTTGTCCACAAGTTGAAGAACACGTACCTATAATTTCATGCTTCGCTATTTCTATTACATCTGTTTTTATACTTTTTCCAGATACTATAACACGTGATGGAATATGTTCATTTATTGAAATCTCAGAAAGAGGCTTCTTTTTTTCTACAGCTATAACTATAGCAAAGTCACCTGTCCACGTTCCATTAACAACTTTTCTTCCCCAAGCAACACTAGTTACATTAGGAAGTTGCTGAGACAACTCTAATATTCTATCTTTTATTTCTTGTGTTAATAGTCCTTTCATATCTATGTGTTATGCTGGTTCTGACCCTGCACTGAATTTGGTAAATATTGTTCTTACACCAGGTATAGGTGTAGTAGTGGTAGTTGTTGTTGTTATATCAGGATCTGTTGTAGTAGTGGTAGTTGTACCAAGTACTGCAAATCCATCATTTGTTCTACATAATGGTAAACTTCCTGAACTTCCACCAAAGTATTCATCTTCGTTTGCTACTTCTTCCCAAACATGTGTTTGTAGATTAACTCTATATAATCTAAATCCTCCTGTAGTAATACCTAAAGTTACATATAAATAATCATCAACTACAGCCATATCTCCACCACTGTTCCAATTACCAACTGGTCCTGGAATCTCTACTTCTAGATTACCTGTGTCATAATCAAACTGAGCAAGTACATATGGTTGAGTTCCATAATTAGATTTGACTGCTATAAATTTATTTGGTGTTCCATCTTCTTTAAGGGTAACCACATGTTCACCAGAACCATTAAATGGTTCAGGTATAAAGAATTTAAGTGCAACTGCTAATGTTGTAGATCCATCTACAAATTCAGCTTCAATCACTTGTTGACCTCCTCCAGCAAAGGAAGAGATACCATACGATAGTACCATTAAGTTGTCATTAACCGTACTTACTCCAAAAAAAGTAGGAGGAAATATATTAGGTAACCCACTTTGATCTATAGTATAAAGTATACCCTCCCATGTAAAGTTTGAAGGTGTACCACTTGGTAATGTGGTATCATAACTCCATCTTGTAAATTGTGTAATTCTATCTCCTTCTGCATTTTTATTGTTAACTTGACCAATAAAATAATTATTAGTAATATCTGAATTAGGTAGTTGGAAATAGCTACCTCCTGGAAGAGCAATTTCCTCTATAGTATTTGTTACAGTATTTTGTGAATAAACTCTACTATAGGTTCCATTCAAATTATCAGGAGCACATATTCCATCACTACATCTATATGCAACGTTACGAGTAAATATTCTTGAACAACTTAAAGGAGGGGTGACACAACCAAGCAGAATTGGTCCCCCAGTTGGTGCATTACCGGATATAGTTATAACAGTAAAGTTGGTAGGAGTTGTTACAATAAACTCTCCATCACCTTCTGTATTGTAATCTGGCACACCTCCACCTATTCTATTTCCTTGTACTTGTACATTACATCCATTACTTATTGATATAGAAGGTGTTCCTGTATTTGTAGTAATTTCATAAACGTCCCCAGCACTAAAGTCAGGAGAAGTGTTAAGTACAGCAGCTCTAATAGGAAGATTATTAATAGGACTTTCAAAAGTTAGAGTAATACTAAAATCATTACCTTGAACAGTTGTTAACTTATTAGTTGCAGCTGGATTAGATAATCCACTACATCCGCTATTAGGTATACCTCCAACTGGATTTCCTGGTAGTAATGCTAAGAAGTTATCGTCAGCACTAGCTGTAACCTGAATTCCCTGATATGTAAAAGTAACAGGCCCAATATAGAAGAGGTTATTTTCAGCATCTCGTTCAGTTAGTGCAGGTATCCAAGTAGCCTCACAATCAGGATCTGTTAATTTAATACCAACATTTGCACAACCAGTTGATGTATGTATCCAAACACTATCGTCAGCCACTGTAGTTTCTAATGTAGCATTATATGGTGCTGTTTGACTTATGTTATATACTTCAAGTGTTTCTGGTTGAATTACTTGTATTAATCCATTTACACCCCATACAGGCATAGCTTTAGTTGAACCAGTCCATGTAGATGTAAATTCAGGAACACCAGAATTCTGTAAGTTGATTATAGGAGTGTTAGGATTTGGTGACCAACTACCAGATGAAGGTAAGCCTGGATATTGTTTAATTCGATTTGAGGCATTGAAATCACTTTGGTCTTCATAATATCTACTAGAAAGAATAACATCACCATCATTAGTAATAAACATACCTGTAAGCTCTGTTGTGTGTCCAAAGGTATTACCAAAGCTAACAGTGACTTGATCACTATTATTAAATTCAGTTAATTCAATATCTCCAACTGTAGAAATGTCCCATTCGTAAACACCCATAGCAACATTTCCATTAAATCTATCGCTAAACCCTACAAGTAATGTTTTATTATCAGAGGTTGTAGCTATTGTAGATATTTTAGTTCCCCATATACTTTTGTAATTAAGTGAACTTACAGCAATCGTTATTTCTCTAACATAAGATAAAGTTGGTGCAGAACCAGATAGAACTATGTCCCACTCTCTAATGTATGCCACTGTATTATCAGTTGTAACACTAGCCAACCATAACTTATCTTCTGTAGAGCAGATAGGTCTGTTGATTCCTACAGTAGTTGTAAAGTCATTAGGTACAAGCACAGGACTTGAAGAATTAGTATTAAAGTCATATACAGCTATTTCTCCAGGGTTACCTCCATAAGTTGACCATGTACATGGTGAGAATGCTGGATAATTAGTACTTGTTGTAGTACTTGTTGATGATGACGTGGTTGTTGTTGTTGTAACATCACAAAGAATAGATCCAGAAAAATCACAGTTTGGTGTAGCACAAGAATAAATATCTGTTGTATTAGGTGTACACAATGCACCCAAGTCCAACAGTCTAACAGTTATAGTTCCATCAGGGGCTAATGATGTTTCATACCCAGACAATAGATCCGCTTTACTCACACCTGTCTCAAATGGAGTAATAAACCCATCTACGTTCGAGTATAGATCAAAAGGACCTGTGTCTGCACCTGCAAAACTTAATGTTATTATTATTGTCATCTTTATCTACAATTTTTGATTTTACTAAACTCCATATCCAAAGCTTATTAATGTATTTCTTATTTCATCATACCAGTACTGCTCTGGGTTAGCAGGATTATTATCTAGATCCGCTGACCATGCAAATCTTGCAGGACTTGCACTTGGGTAGTTTACTAGATTATCTGTAGAACTGTTGTAAGCACTAGCAGGAGCATTACCAATACTTGCAACTACAGCTACACCATTATTTCCTGCATTAAGAAGTCCTTCAGGTGAAACTAGAGGTTTTATTGTTGAGAATGTGTACTGACTTGTAGCTGCTGGATGGAAAAACTTAGCTCTATATACATTAGTGTTACCTTTTGCATTTTCTACATTCGTAACAAAAGTTCTTACACTTGATATATCATCTACTATTCTTGAATTTGTTTGACTCGCTCGAGTTGACCAGCTAGGTCCTGAAGAAGGGTGCTGACCATCCATATTATATCCTATACCTGACTCATCACCAAATGCCATAATTACTAAACTATCTGCATCAGGAAAATATCCTGTTGGGTCTATAGTGTCCCCAAGACCTTTGTTTGAGAGCATTTGAATTTGTCTCTCTTGACCACTATGACACCAGTATACACGAGCTTCAAACTCATCACTACCATTGGTAGCTCTGTCTGTATTTCCACTTGCTTCAGTTCCACCTGTTGCATAAAAATCTTGAAGTAAGTTTCTTAAATTAGATGTGTTTTGGTAATCAGCAGTTTTCTGAGCATCTGTTAGATTAAACGTGACAACACCATTAGCTCCCTGATTAATATCTGCTGTTAATGCAACAGGGTCTCCATTACTGTCTACAAGATTAAATGTTAGAGCATTTGATCCTACAGTAATAAAAGTTCCTGCAGGTATTGAAGGATGTATAGCTTCCATGCCAGGTACCACACATAAATACGCCCCACCTGTAGTGTTTCCACTAGGTTGTTGCACGGTAACTTTATTAGCCTGATTACCATATGACAGTTGGATTTGTGTTGATCCTGCTGGTGCAGTTCCACCAACTAGAACTTTTACACCTGTAACACTAGCTATTTTTGCTGTCACTGCAATTGTGCTATTCATAGAACCTGAAACATCACTCCAGAAAGTAAAGTATGAGTTTCCTGTGACTGGTATTAGACTACTAGTAGTTGTAGT
>Ga0181392_1000237_pt1 | contig 20567 bp, 11 predicted proteins | sample 15SPOviralmetaG_FD_130083 | JGI IMG/M metagenome (GOLD analysis project Ga0181392, IMG submission 130083) | Marine viral communities from the oligotrophic San Pedro Time Series (SPOT) site, San Pedro Channel, CA, USA - 15 SPOT_SRF_2010-09-15 | ecosystem: Environmental > Aquatic > Marine > Strait... | reverse complement strand
GGAATTTACCCGCCCATATATGGAATTAAAGCTCGATTTTGCTCAGAGGGAAGCATAAGAGAGACGGTCATCACCCTCGGGAAGCATTGCCTTGGTGACACGCAACACGGCAATGAACTGTTCAGGATCCTCGCACTCAACGATACGCTCTTGTCCTTCGTTGGAGTACAGGTAGAACTTACGCTTGACTGGATCGACGACACAACGGGTCAGAAACTCGTCTTGCATGGGGGTCTCCCTTGATTACTTACTTATAATATCAGTCCAGGAGGGCGCTGTCAAGCAAATTGGCATAGACAGTGAAATAAGCGTCCACTGGTAGTCCATTGGTCTCAAGAACGACCTCTAGGTCTTGAATGCGTTTGATGATTAACTTCTGTTCGGCACCAATCTGAGTTAGATGGACTGTGATGGAAGATAAATCAACCTTCTCCCTCCAGGACTCGGGAAGAAGAATCACCGTGCTTCTGATCCTTCCACGGACAAATACCGTGTTCTCCCTTTCCCAACTCCCAAGATAGGGAAGTTCATAAATTTTGTTTTTGTTTTTAATTTTCATTCTGTTGGAAATCCTCTTGGTTTAATTCGTGATTGTTCTTCAGCACTCAGTGGTTGCTGAAGAATTTCATAGAAGTATGGGTCATTGATAACATCAATTCGTTTATCCCAAGTATCTACATTACTTTCTTGGTTGCCCATCTGTACTCTATACGCCCAGATTCTAAGATTAAGTTCATTCCTCTCTTCTCTGAGTGCATTAGTCAATGAATAAAGTTTAGCAACTCTAGCATCAGGGTTCAAGAGATCATTTTCGAGATCATCTTCAAGATCATCTCTAGCATCTTCCTTATCAGAGATCTCATCATCTAAAGAAGAACATGTCCCATTAGGATAAGAACCAGTATAAACTGTATGATCTGTAGGTTGATCAGGTATGATTGGTCCAAATTCTTGAGTAGTACCTACCTTTAGAAGTATCCTCTGCTCCCCTTCTCTTGCCATGTTTCCTCCCGCACTATTAATTGGGAAGATTGTAAATGCGTCACGATACCAAATCTTTCCTGCACCAACTGCAGGTTGTTTGACAAGATTAAATGTAATCTTTGCATCTCCATCAACTTCAGCAGGATCTGCAGGATCTGGATACCCTTCCAAGAATTTATTCCATTCCTGGCAGGCATTTGGTTGTCCAGAGTTGTCATACTCAATTACAACACCAGAACCAACAAGTGCATCAGTCATCATACAAACTCTTTGTGGAGTGTATGGTGACAGTTCATCTTCTGTATCACCTGACCTTTTAAGAGCAAGTTTATTATAGTTAATATCATTAGGTCCTTTGAGGATGGAGAAAGTACTATATGTACCATTAATCTCAGGAATATTTACATCTCTCATAGCAAAGTCTTCAGTTACGACAAAAATCTTTCTTGCCTGTCCAGACTCAATAACATCACCAGTAATAGCAGTCGTTCCAAGTCCAACAACAGTTGTTCCATAAGAAACGATTGTTGTTCGGTCATCAAACCAAAGACCAGGAGTATCGCATACGATAATACCACCAGTCACAATCCCAACAAGATTTGGTTTTTCTTCGTCAACTGCTTGTATTTGATCAAAAATTAATCTGTTCTGAGACAATTTCATTGTCCCTAAACCAACAGATAGGATAGGATCAAGTAAATCTTCACTGTATGGTTCTTCTCTCACCTTCCATCCATGATAGTTGTCACCTTCAGTTGGAACTAAACCAATCTTTGAGTCAAGAGGAAGTTTTTGGTATCCTTCTAATTGGACAATAGGATTTGATTGATCCAGAACATACAAAAAGTTAGGATCAAAGATATATGTTTGTTGATCACTAGGACTGAGTGGATCTGGCGGTGGAAAGAAATCTCCTTCTGGTTGATATCCAGCAGAGTTTAACTTCTCACATTTGATAGTATAGTTAGTATCAATATAAGTGGAGACACCAGGATTTGGTCCAGTCCCACCTGTTGTTCGAACAGTAGTAGTAATACCAATTACTCTCCAGAACAAATCTGTTCTACAGTCGGCATCAATCCTATCTTGATATGCATCAGAAACTTCGTCAATACTAACATTGACTTCTTCTGTTCTTTCTAAAAGGTATTCATCTGCTCTAAAGATAGGTATATCATAGACTTCTTTCTTGTTATCCAAGACAATGATCTGTCTCTTTGCATAAGCATTACCAGTGGTTTCAATACCAACCTTTTCAATAAACCTATTATTAATCTCCTTAATTCTATCAGGCATTGTGCATCATCTTTTTACTACTTATTTATTCTTGTCCATAGAGATGGATCTAGTCTGCTATACTCACACTTGATATAATCTTCCTTCAATGTCAGTGTTACATCACCACATATAGATACTCTCTGCCCCCTTCTCTCAATCTTTTGAAGAGTAGAATGCATTAGAGAACTTGGAAACAATACAACTGTTCCTTCAATAGGTGTGAGTGTGTATGCACTACAATTATACTTATTAAATCCTTCAAGCAAAGTATATTCGTGATGGTTGGTCTCAAACATAAACTCTGAGACCTCGTTTATATTTTTATCCTGATGAAAGCATAGCATATCTGCACTTGCATTGCAGTTTAAGTAATAACAGAAAGATATATCACTACAGTTATGTGTGTGAATCTTAATATCAGGAAGATCTTCTTTGTGTATATTCAACCAAGACTTTGTGACATATGTATTCAGTCTCTCCTCTTTTACGTTAAGTGTCTTCAAGTATTGACGAACATTTTCATCTAGACACTTAAAGAACTGAGAGTACTTTTCTTCATGATGCAAGAAATATCTACCAGAGTTCTCTGGAGACTTGAGTTCTTGACGTGGCAGATCGGGAGCAAAATGCCAGTATTTTAGGAGATCTTTATAGTGTTGTTCTTTAAATTCTTCATGACACTTAATCTCTCCACGATAGATTACCGTAGGAAAGATCTCATAGATCTGATGATTTAGGTTCTCCTCTGTGCTCTGCATAATCCCATCCACCTAATGCATATTCTGTATTATCACCAGGATAATCTGCTGGAGTTAATCCTTTATACTCCACTTGTAGTCTATCATGAGTTCGTCTTTCTGCAAAGACTGTGTAGTCACAGAAAATATCTTTACCATCATCTTCTCCAACTACAATCGTTGTTCCATCAATACCTTTGACAAATAGTTTCTGATAACTTCCGACTGGTGTAAGATTTACAGTAATTGTATCAAGTTTGCAGAGTTCTTTCCAGTAGTCAGGAAGTTGAATCTCATCTTCTCCAACTAATGTTCCACGAATGTATGCACCAACCTCGGGTCCTTCAAGACAAATGTATCTGAGTCTATGATCCTCTTTGGTTGGGTGTGGGATGTCAAATCCTTTACCAGCAAGTGCTAATGCTTTCTTTGCAATTGCTGTAGTTCCATTTAAAGATGCACCCTTACTGATATGATCAACAGCAATATCAACAGAACTATTGACCATTGGTGCTGCTTCATGCTGTACTGATAGGTTTTCAATAGCACTGACTTCACATTGGATGCCAGTAAAATGTTTTGCTCCAATGTCTGTAGATGCACCAACTTCTTCTCTTGCTGTGGCAATCAAAGTATAGTTTGGAGAAGTAAAATTAACAGAAGAACCACAGACCACAGTAAATGGTGCTAGTCCTGTAATACAAGTGAATCCAGCAGGATATGGAAGACCAATGGTCACGTCTCCTGGATTAGGAATACCCTTATTACCTGCAATCATTACAACAGGTTTAACAATTCCACCCGCTGCTTGTGCTACCACATCTGTTTCAGATGGTCGTGCTAACATTACTGTAGCAAGTGGTGCTCTCCATGTAGCAGTAGTATCTCCTACACAGAGACCACCAGTAGCAGTGATTACTCCTTTAAGTTTAAATTTTCCAGTTCCCCAAGCAGTCGAACCAAAACCACCCTTGTCTGCGACAGCACCGCCTACAAATAGATCATCAGCAACGTGACAATTTCCTACTTCTGCCATATCTTATACCGGTAAGCTATTGATCAATTTTCGCAATCCCTGTGCGAATTGGAATGGACCCGTGTTTCCAGAAACGAGAGACTCAAGTCCTGCAGTGAGAGCAAGGTCAGGAGTCTCTGAACATTTGTAAGTTCCACAGTCAATTTTTACTCTTCCAGAACTATTAATATCAACTCCTCTCTCCCCTGACATAGAGCAAGCACCCTTTGCTTCCATCTTATACTCATTAACATTACCAATCATTCCACCGTTAGCAGAGACATTAACATATCCAGTATCTGTACCGTCACCAGTAGATACTAGATCAATATCTTTTGCAACAATTCGGATCCTTCCATGAGGTGCATGTAAAACAATGTCACCATTCTCTGCTGAGATTATAGAAGCAACTCCATTTGTTGCATCCTTTCCATCTTGTCCTCCAGTTTTACCTACAGGAGACTCACCACATTTAACAGAGAATGTTCTTGGGGCACTAATAATAACAGAACCATCAAGTTCTCCACCCATTTGAAGACCAATGTATTGAGAGTTTCTAAATTGAGAAGGAAAGATGCGACGAATCATGACAGCCATTTTAGACTGATTCTTCATCACATCGCCCATAGATATTTGTCCTTCAAGAGTTTTCCACTCCTGAAAATCTACTATTCTTTCTTCTGCCATTAATTACATACCTCTCTCTTTGGTCTTCTATAAGGTGCTTTTCCGCCAGGTCCGCCTCGACCAGGAGCACCGCCACCACCACCACCACCAGGACTGCCAGGACTGCTGCCAGGATTGCCAGGATTAATCTTGCCTACGCAATCAACAACACGAACTACAGGAGTGCCAGGTGGAATTGGTGTCTTAACGGGGACACACTTACCATTAACGCAAATGTATCCTTCTGGACAAACAACACCGTAACAAGGATTAGGTACGCATACGCCATCCTTACATATATATCCCTCGGGACAGATGACTCCTTCACAAGGATCTTTAGGGACACATCTTCCGTTTTCACATACATACCCTTCAGGACAATCCTCATCACCTGAGCAAGGATCTACACACTCACCATCAACACAAACTTGAGGTGGTATGCAGCGAACGCCATCACAAGGGTCTTTATCATCATCTGGTTCTTCGAAACAGAACACAGGTCTCAAAACAGCATTCCTTCCTGTTGTTGTTTTGATTGTGATGGTTGGAATTTCTGTGAATCCAATTCCAGGTTTAAGAATATCTACAGATACTAATCTTCCTAGATCATCACATTTATATTCGATTTCAACTCCTCTGTCAGGTGTAACAACGATCTGATCCTTATCACATTCATATCCAAATCCAGGATTATCAATTCGGATTCCACAAAGAGTAACAATGATTGGATAACTTGGTGGTTCAGGAACACACTCTCCATTCACACAGACAAATCCTTCAGGACATACAACACCAACACAAGGATCATCAACTGGAATACACTTACCATCCTTACATACAAATCCTTCAGGACATACAATACCTTCACAAGGATCTTTACAACCTCTAGAAGTTACTTCAACACGGAAGTCAGGAATTCTACCCCAATTAGGATCTTCCAACTTGGCCTTCATACATTCATCAACAAGTCCAAGATAAACATACTGAAGGTAGAAGCGAATATCAATGTCACTAAATCCTAATGACAATGCATATGGATAGTCGTTCTCACAATCAAAGAAGTTGGGACGACCAACATTGATTTTAAAGGTTGGATTATAACTAAAGACACCGAAGGTTGGATCTAATAGTTTTGCCTTCATCCTAATTCCAATTCTACCTTCGGGATGTAATTTAGGGAAGATCTCAGTTAGATAGTATCTAATATCAGCATCACTATATCCAAGACTTCTTGCGTAAGGATAGTCTCTAATGAAACCAAATCCAGGGGCACCTACTTTCCAGTATCCAGTACCACCACCAACAACTCCAGGATCAAAACTACTCATGTCTTTGACATTGTCAAAGTTCTGTGGAAGAGGACCAAAGTTTGGATCCCGTAGTCTCTTCTCCATTGCCTCATCAATAATATTCTGAGAACTATAGTCATCTCCAGTACCAGACTTAAAGACGTGCTCTAAGTGCCATCTGACATCTTTATCAGTAAATCCTAGATCTCTTGCTTTCCTATACTCAACTTCATATCTCCATAGTCTAACTGCCTTATCATATCTCTTGAATACACCCGTGTCACAACGGAGAATCATATCAAAGGGAAGTTTATTATTATTCTTTAGTCCTTGACTGACGATCAGTGTTCTAGAGGAGTCTGAATTTTCATAGTACCTAGTAATATCTCCCTTATCATTTTGTGGGATGTCAGCCTCATCAAATATACCTTCAAGTCCTGTTGCATACGTCTTACCCCTCTGAGTCTCAGTCTCAAGGTACATTCTTGTCTCAACAGTTCCCTTTTCAAATCCAACAATGACTTCCTTTGCTTTCTTAAGAGTCTTTGTTCCTTTGATTTGAGGTGGTTTCTTATATCTCTTGAAGGTTCCCTCACTACCAGTGATAGACATCAATGTAGCACTAACGTCCCTTGCATTTTCAATCTGCAAGTATGCATTAAGGTCGAAACCGTTCGTTGGGTTATCATCGAACGAAATTCTTCTTCCACCCTTTCCAATTCTAACATCATCTAGAGTGACTGGATTGCTTGTGACATATTCAACAGGATATGTTCCTAACTTGTATAATGTAACTTCTTCAGATCTAACCTCATCAAATTCTTGCCTATAGTTGAAGGTGAAGATGGCAGCATTAGTGTCAGGATCTTTGATAATAATTCTTTCAATAGCAATACCTTCAACATCTGGGTCATCATCAGTAAAGAATGTGAAACTGAGTGTTGTTGGTTCTAGGACTTGTAGGTTTGGTAGTTCTCTGATTTCCAACTCAGCATTCACATCAAAACCATTTGCTGGATTATCATCAAACTGAAGTAACTTATTGTCTTTTCTAACTCTAATTTCATTTAAAGTATCTGGATTGTTGGCAATATATTCCATAGGATATGTTCCAGTCTTGGTAAAGAAATACCAAGCACTAGTATCCTCATTTTTACCATCACCCGCATAGTCAAACTCAAACAGAGCAGCATTAGTATCAGGATCTCTGATAATAATCTTTTCGATAGCAATACCGGACTGATTTGGATTGTCATCAGTTCTAAATGTAAAACTTACAAGACCTTTTTTAGTAACGACCAGTTGTGGTAAGGAATCATTTGTAAATTCTGCACCTGCTAATACGAAAGATGCAGAATCAACGTTATCAAATCCAAGAAGAACACTACTATCATCAAAAGAATCTCCACCAAGTTCTGTTCCACCAATATAAATCTTTCCAATTCCAGTTGATGTAAGTGGTCCGTACATCTTAGGAGCAGCAACTTTCTTCTCTTCAACTCTTGAGTTTCCACCATCTAATCCATCTTTGAAGTTACCTATGCCAGGGATTCTGATTGCATTATCAGCACCATAGTTAGAATCAACAACGGTAAAATCAACATCAATTGTTCCATTCAGATCTAGAGTTTCATAGTAAATTCCAGGACCGTTCCAACCAGGAGCTCTGACATCTCCTTCAACATCAACATTTTCTTGTCTGGTCTTAGGAATTCTTGACTTACTCTTGAGCGGTCCATAAATGATACCACCTGGAACACCTTTTTTGATGACTCTTCCAGCATCTTCGGTGAATAATCCAATCTCAGGAATTTCAACTTGATGATATGTTCTATCTTCGGTACGATTTGCAGCGATGAAGGTAACATCAGGTGGGACAATGAAGTCATCAAACTCTGTCATGTCAAAGTAGATTCCTTCTGAAACTCTCAGTCCTTTGAGGGAAATTGGTTTGATGTCAAGCATACTGACATCCTTAAAGATCTCAGAACCTCTGGAGTCATCAAACCCACTCATATCTTTGATACGCCATGGTTCTCCAAAGACTTTAGATCCAGGAATCTGCTCCTCAATTTCTTTAACAGTTAAATCTTCCCAAGCAATGGGGTTGCCGTCATATATTCTATTTCCGTTGGGAACACCAAGAGTAATTGGTTCTCTCTCTGGTAAATAAACACTATCACCCAAGTATAAATTGTACTGAGTTCCAATACCAATAACTTCCCAGTCACCATTGACTCTCTCAATGGCAACCTCGCATCTATCTTTCCAAGTTCTTCCACCACCACCTTCGGTTCCAGGTATTGTAGGATCATATCCAATACCAGGATCAATGATAGGAACTCGAATAATTCCAGGTGGGAATAATGGTGGTGGCAACCAAGGATCTTTGGGTACTTTTCTTACACACTTCTTTTCTTTAAAACTATATTCAAATCCATTCGGACAATCTCTACCACCTGGGGTTCCAGGATCTTTAGGATCTCCAGGTTTTCCAGGATCTCCAGGGTCATCATCCTTTGGAGGATCCTTAACAACTAATTTGCCACAATTTTTAGAACCTTTTGCTTGTAGTTTAATAATAGAAGTTGAGACTCCAATGTTAGTTGCTACAGTTAATGCAAAGTTAGAATCTCTCTTTGGATTAACAGTAAAAGTTTTCTCAAATTCATATGGATTTGAAGGACCAGGATAGGTCTGATCAAAAATACTGGTGTTGGTTGTTAGATTAGTAACTTGTACTGAATTAATTCTCAAGTTGTTGCCATTTGCATAGCAAGACAACTGTGCAGAATCATCACCATCCTTTGTGATGTACCAGGTATTCAAAGATGCACAAACATCTGGAGACTCATGTGTGAAGAATGAACTATCTGCACTATTGGTGATAGGGAAAATGTATGTATTACCAACACCCAGTGTTACACTAGAATGATACTTACCTTTCTGATTTACAACATCAACGTGGTATGTAGTATCACTTGAAGGAGACACAACTTTACTACCCTTCTTGCCTGGACTAGAGATTCCAGTGACAGTTATTTTCTTTGCAGGATCTCCCTTCTCTACAACTCTCCAGAACATCGTTGCTTCATCATTTGATGTAGCAATTTCAGGTTTGGATAGTGAATGATCAAGTTCGAATTGGCATTTGTTTGGAACAAATTTAACATCCAGTTCCTTCTCAACTTGAGTTGTTCCAAAATTATTAGTTGCAACAACTCTATAGATGGTATCAACAGGTGGGCATACAGTAATCGATCCACTCCTTGCAGGTTTCTTACCTGTCGGAGTCTGATAGATAGTATCCTTTACTTTACCCTTTTTATACTTTCTAATCTCAATGAATCTTACATCTTTAATTTTAGTACCAGTGACCGTCCAAGATACTTTTGCTTTCTCAGCATAATCCTTGGTGATCTGCTTCTTACTAATTTTAAGAGTGATCTTTGGTTTTTTGTCATCAATATTTACATCATCACCAGGAGATTTTACGTCAGTTAGGTTAAGTCTAACAACATCAGACTTAACACTCTTTGCTTTCCTACTCTTTCTGACATCTCTTGCGTCAAAGACTTGGCAGATATAATACCAATTGTCTTTGCTCTTGGTTGCATTGACTTTTAGATTAGACTTATTGTTATTTGGAATATACTGAAAGTTCTCACCAAGATCAGAAGAATAGTACCAGCGGTACATTTTCTTACCATCTGTTGGTTCAATTTTTGCACGAACTTTAAATGTTACTTGAGTATTGCTAAGAACATTAACATTTTCTGGTTGCTTAGTTATTGTAATTCGTGCAACTGATGGGTCTGCATCTCCTTCAGGATCCTCGTCTGGAATATCTCCAATAATAATATCATCAACAATAGCACCAGTTCCATTTCCACAATCATCTACAACTTTTCCTTTGGGGGCAACAGACCATTGTCCTGGATCAATAACTTGGAATCCAAATAGTTCTCCTGCTTCGGTAAGAACTGGGTTAAACAATCCACCACTACCTACTCCACCATACAATGATAGTCTTGGTGGTCCGCAAGAAATAGGACCAGCATAACAATCAGTTAAAGTATTCTTGATTGCATTCTCTGCATCCAATTGAAACTCAAAGTCATCAACGTTGAGATTTACGTTGAAGTTACTGAAGGAATCAATGATACCTTTTGCTTGGTCAAACAGGCCTGAGATGTTAAAAGTTTCTGTTGTATCAGGACCCTCTAGGAAGTTATAGTTTTCATTATCAGCACACTTTGGTTCTGGTTCGCAGATCAGCAACTGAAGAATGGTAACAATAAATTCCTTGACTTGACCAGCAAGAGATAATACTTGTCCAATTGCTCCGCTAATCTGACCTATTAATCCTTGAATGATTCCATTGATCTGACCTAGGATTTGCCCCAAGAAGTTATTAACAAGTCCTTCAACTACACAGGTAGCAGCATTAACAAGTTTGTTTAGGATTCCATTTAAAAAATTAATGACCTGACTAAGAAGTGCTTTTAAGATCTTGTCAAACAAACAAGAAACATTTGCTAAGACACCGTCAGTAACGTCATTAGTAAAGTATCTACCACTAGGTGGAGAGACTGCTCCAGATACTGTCTGGACAGCTTGAGAAACCTGTCTCAAAAGGAATGCCTTCATCTCCTGAATAAGATTTGCAAGGAAAGCAGTAACGTCTCCAGCAGCCTTATTAACTATAGCAGATGCTTCCCCAAGTAAGTCTTGTGCTTTAATTAATGGATTATCTGCAGAGAACTTCTCAATATCTTTGATTAGTTTTGTAATCGAGTTATTGATACCAAAGGAAGATTGTCTTGCTGCTTCCTTACATGCTTTAGGGATTATTAATTCTTCTCCAGATTCCCTAGGAGCATTCTGTTTATCATCAGCAGTTGTTGGAACAACATTCTGTGTCTCTGCACCATCAGCAATTCTACCAGGTTGCTGTGATTGACTGGTTGTAGAATTGACATTATCACTTCCATCACCCTGAGTAGCAGTTTCTGGGACGGGAGTATTCTGTTGTGTAAATCCTGAGAATGCTTTGCATCTTTCTTCAGGGGTTCCAGTTACCTTCTCAAGTTGGTTGGGAACTGCTGCCTCAATGTACCACCTTCTAGACTTTTGTTCTTGAAAGCAATGAACAAAAGTTCCAGGTGCAAATCTTGGACTTGGAATAGTTGTACTTCCTAGGTTACTATTCACCCAATAAGGTGTCGCCCAAGGAAGATTCTCATTTTCAATAGATGAACTATGAAGACTACAGATAAAAACTTTATACTGTGTAGTTGTTAAAACTTTAACTCCATCCTCAGTCTCACCAGAAGTTGGGGTAATCTTTTTTGTTTTTTGTTGTGTTGGATTACCCCCGGTTGGTGACTGAACATCAACCACCTGGCCAATAAAAATTTTACCCTTAACGAAGTCACCATCGCCTTCGATAAGTTGTGGTTGTAGTTCTAGTCGCTGAGAATTGTTCATCAATTATTAGTCTTCATAGATGCGGCACTCGTCTGCTTCTGGATTAGAATCGCAATACAATTCTAGACAGTTGGGATCATGATCCTCATCAGGATGGTTTACCTGATACTGTTCTAGTTCGTGCAACTCTGATTCAATATGGCGGCGTCGTTGACCACTGAGATTTGAATTATTTAGTTCGTCCAGATCATCGTTGATATGCTGCTGTAGCGTTTTTTTATTCATTCGTCGAATACCTTACACATGGGGGAACCAGGATGATCATCACAGAACTTATCTAAAACTTTATCTTGATGTCTGGTTTGTGGATCAGCAATTTTACCTTCTGTCTTTGGATCCCACTCATCATCTGAGTGTTCTTCGTTGCAATGTAGATCTACCTTATAGGCATTCCACTTGTCATTAGGATCATAAAGTGGATCTTGTGGGTCGCGTTGGCGTGGTGATGACATTTTACTTTTCTCCGTAAGCGTCTCTAACAATATGTAATGCAGTAAAAGTTTGAACGGCATCGCAGTAGTGACATAACTCTGCTATCATATATATGCCGCTCTGAAAAGTGCCTCCAGGTACAGATCTTTGTGCATTTCCTTCTGGAAAAGTACATTCAATCATGTCGCCTGGATGCAAACTAAAATCTGCAGCGATTACTACCTCTCCAGATATACCCATCTTAGTACGAAATGTCTGTTTTGTCTGCTCGATTAAGACTTCTGTGGGGAAATTCTCTTCATTACTCTTAGCAACTTGACTATCTACAGGGTCTCCTGGTAGAGTTCTATCTTTTGGTTTTAAAATAAAACTCTCTCCGGTTGGTTTCCCTTGCAGTTCTTTATTCAAAGTGACTGGAGACCAACCAGCAGTGGATTTTCCACCACTAGAAACTTCCTTCTTGACGTACTGACCTTCCTTCTCATCAAAGGTCCAAATGGATCCATTGTATGCTCCAGCATCCATCTGACTGAGGGCGTCACTACTCTTTTTAATAACTGAAGAATAAATTTTACCATCATAACGTGCGGGAAGATCATTGCTTGCTAATTTATCTTCAATAAATCTCTTAACAGGTTGCACGTCAAACAACCCATCCAAAGATTTAAACATATATCCATCAGAAGTTTCGTAGAACAAGTAACCTGCTCTGTTTCCAGACGTTCCCGAAGTTGCTGGGATAGCAAAGCGTTGTAGATCTAAAATCATATCAAATGGTTTTCTATTATTACCCAGAAACTGTTGAGTAGTAAAGGTAGCATCAGCATCAACAGTTTTGGTAGTCTTCAAATCATCAGACAAGACTTGTCTAGCAATATCAGTTACAGTTCCTGCATAAGTATTTTTGCATCTGTTTTCAGAGAGAGTATTGTCGTATGCTTCTTTAGATACTACAGTCATTTTTAATGAGGTGCTTTTAAATCCCTCATAAACATAATCAGTATTGGCAACTCTAAGAGATTTGTCATCGCTCAAATCAATTACATTACCATCACCATCTTCTATCGAAAATCTTACTACCTCACTACCCTGAAGTTTGATTTTGGATAACAGTCCGCGAGAAGAATCACTATCAGAAAGTGTGTCACCAGAGTCAATGATTCCAAAATCAATTACAATATATGGGACAAATATACTCTCATAATATTGAATGATTGGCGCACCGCCACGAAGATCTACGGTAGAATTGCCTTCATTGGCAACTACCTCAAATTTATTAAATTTGATAGCAATTTTAGATCCCATTCTTTTGTTTTATTAACTATTTAACCAACCATAACAAGTTCTTTTTGAAGGATGATTGTAGTTTGTCCTTCTGCATATTCAGGAGTTCTTTGCAATGACGCAACCTCTCTAGTTGCAAGAGGTGCTACGGATGCTTGAGTCTGAGGTTTAAATCCACCACCCTTGAGGATTGCATCTGCTACATCATTTGCAAATTTCATAAACTTATCTGTCTTGGTAAAGTTTTTACCATACTTCTTCTCCCAATCAACCATCACACCAAGTTCAACAAGGGCAGCGGGAGATGCTGCTGCTCTATTGATAGTTGCATTATCCATGGTGTCAGAACTAATGTTACCAAGATCAGGATTATTGCGTTGGAATTCTTTTAGAACTGCTTGGATAGGTGAAGCAAAAGCAGCATCCTCAGTATCACCTGCTCTTGTTCTAGTCAAGAATCCAGTTCCACCAGCACCTCTGATAGCATCAAAGTGAAGTGGAACAATCCTGACACCTTGAGCAGCATACTTTTTCAATGCTTTATCATAGTCTTGATAACTATTAAATTCTTCTGGTGCCATAACTCTAACTCGTAGTCCATTTGCTCCCAACCTTGCAGCAATAATTTTTGCTGCCTTATCCTGGTGAGTTCTTTCTCTACCATCTGCACCAGTGGCGTTGGAGTTCTTGAATGTACTGCCACCAGGAGTATCTGGAACAGTTCCAGCTTTCTTAGTATGATCTAAAGGTATAACAACATCATAGTTAGCATTATTACCAACGCCCATTAACTTTGCAGTAGAGACTGGTGCTGGAGTTGTTTGTGCTTTTTGTGGTTGTCCAATAGTAAATGGTTGCTTGTAAGTATACTTTGAGAGTGGATCTTTTGGATTATCAATCACTCCTCTATATCCACTACCCATCTCCCAATGAAGGTGAGGTGCAGAAGATCTTCCAGTACTGCCAACATATCCAACGATACCACCCTTAACAACCATATCACCTGCTTTCAATCCAGCATACTTAGATAAGTGTCCATACAAATGGAACTCACTACCAACTCTATAGACAATAAACATCCCCCAGCCACCTGGATCCACATCTGCAGAAACAAACATACCATTATTAACTGCTGTTAGTGGGGTACCTGATGCAGCAGCAACATCTACTCCATTATGCGTCCTGTTACCTCTTACTTCACCATAGTATGATGTAATAATAGGATTGCCTTGAACAACTCCACCACCAGGAGGTCCAGGGGCACCAGGTCTTACAGTAGTAATACCTTTATTCAAAGTTGTATCAAATACTGATCTCACACTCTGATGACTTATGTGTGCAGCATTAACACCATCATTACCATAATAACTTTTACCAGATGCATCTTTTGGAATTCCTGCCCACTCTTCTGCTAACTTGAGTTGTGCTAAGTCTGGGTTGTTTCTGATCATATCAAAAGTAATACCCTTCTTCTTCTCAATGAGGGCAATTGCCATCTGATCTTGATTGGCAGGACTAAAGATATCATCATCACTTAATCCTGCTAACCTAGCCTGTCCTGTAGTCAGTGTAGTAAATTGATATCTACCAATAGCATAGTGTTTGCCATCAGGAGAAACGCCACCAGATGCAGCAACAGCATCCTTAATAGTCATTTCCTCTAGACCAGGAATAATTTTTGATCCTGCAGGATTATAAGCAGAAGAGTATGATCCATTAATAGATTCTACAGAAGCAAGCATGTTGAGGATTGCTTTCCACTTTGTATTGGTAACTGCATCCTGTGCCATTCCATAATTATTGGCAGCACCATTAAATCCACCATCACCAGAGAATGATCCTGGAGTATTTTGTGCTTCAGATCTATCCCTTTCTTTATCTGCTTTCTTCTTACCAAACATCGCATTCCTAATTTTAGAGAAGATTTCAGTTGATGTCTTTTGGATGGAGGAAGATATACCCATCTCAAGATTTTGTTTCATATTAAATACAGAATTATTCTTTTCTTTACCAATACTTCTTGAGGGTATCTTTCCGCCATTCTCCAAAGCAAACATCTGACGAATGTCTTTAACAGTACCATCCATCTCTGTTTGCATTGATGCCTGTACAAATGTACTGAGAGTATTACTAATTTCTTTAATTGTACTTGAAGATGGTTTCTGTCCAAGTGTTAGATCAATACCCGTACCAATTAAAGATCCAATTACACCATTGAGTGCTCTATTTTGTTTTGCAATTTGAGAACTCTGATAGAGTGCATCATAAGGAGTTTCTTGCTTAGCACCAAATCCACTTCCCAGGAATCCAGCATCCTTTCCATAGAACTCTTCAATCTTTTTCCTTCCAGCAAAGTCCTTTCCAGGTAATGTCTGAGTCTTATTAACTTTAGATACCTTAGTTTTCTTTTCCCTTCTACCAACAGATCTATTGCCCTTTGGTTTATTTTTAGAACCAACCTGACCACCTTCTGCTCTTGCTTCTACTTTTGGTTTGGCATTTTTACCACCAAACATCACGTCATATAGGAGACCACCTGCCTCTCCACCAGCAAATCCACCGAGAGCAGCACCAATTGCTGTTCCAAATACAGGAACTACACTACCAATGATACCACCAAGTGCAGCAAAGAGTGTTGCACCAACACCACGGAACGCTGCCTTACCAATTGGATCACCCATCGCCCAAGAGATAAGGAACTCAATCAAACCACCAATAACAGGTAGTCTTCCTAAGATTGGTTTGAGTGCTCTACCTGCAGTCTTTAATCCTATTTTACCAGCAGCACTAGTGGTAACTTTGGCAGCACCACGACCAGTAAGTCTATTGCCTACTGCTCCAGTAACTCTACTTGCACCACTACCAGATGTAACATTTGGTGTCTGTCTTAACGGGTTGCGTAGTCCTGATCCACCTGCTCTACCACCACCAGATGTAGTTACTTTAGGTCTGCCACCAGTTCCAGGTCTAACACCACCTCTTCCAGGTTTAGAGGTACCAGGGGTTCCTGGTTTTCCACCAGGACGAGTACTGGCAGCAATCATCAATCCAATGATTGCTACATTAAATGCTGTGGTTAATGCGCCAGTAGCCTTATTAAACTCTTCCTTAGCATCTTCTCCACCAATGTCTCCAATGAGACTTTCTACTCCTTTGTATGCATCATACCCAAGGTCAATAAAAAAAGTAACTCCACTTACAATAGCAGTGAAGATATTATATAAAATCTTACCTAGTGGTTTGATTACATTGTTCCAGATTGGTGCAATGTAATCAAGAAGACCCTTAAAGTTATTGAAAAGGAATCCAATAGTTGTCCATTGTAACCAATTAGATAACCAATCCAACCCTCCAGATTTTGGAATACTAAAAAGTTTGTCTGACTTTTTCTTACCTTTATCCTTCTTCTCTAATGCTGCTTCTCTCTTTTTCCGATCTTCTTTCTCCTCTATCTGATCCTCTTTCTTTTCCTTATCCTTCTTAAGTTTAAGAGTATCCTGTAGAACCTCATCAATTTTGATAAGTTTTTGTATGACAAGTTTAGAACCTAAGTTTTCTGGTCCAGCTACAGGTTTTAAAGCAGGAACACCTGACGCAGCAGCAGTTACATTCTTCTTTGGAACAAGAATGCTGATGGTCTTTGTACTTTCTGGAAGTAATTTTTTAGGATCGATGACTGCCATTTATTATTACCCTACAAGATCGTTGATTCCCAAAGCAATTAATGTAGTATTCCTCTTTGCCGTTTGTCTAGTTGAAGAGAATTTTGGAATGTCAGGATTCGCAGCACCTGATATTGGTGGTGTAGATGCTACAGAAGTTTTAGTTGGGAGATTAATAATATTTGGTTTAGTATTTCCAACTGGTGTTTTTACAGGAGACATTGCACCAGAAAGAGTAGTCTTTACTGTTATATCTATCCTTGGAGAAGAAGATTTAACTGCTGGAGAATAGTTAATTGTTGATAGACTTGGTACTTTAGAACCTCCCTTCAAAATACCTGGTTTAATACCAGTCAATGATTTACTCAAGTTATTATTGACAGGTCCCATTTTACTACTGGTATTTGAAGGCATTTTAACACTTCCCATTTTACTACTGGTATTTGAAGGCATTTTAACACCTCCCATATTACTACTGGTATTTGAAGGCATTTTAACACTACCACCACCAGAAGCAGAAGATGTTTGTCCAGAAGAAGCACGTTGTACTGGAAGAGATTTATTTGCAATGATAGGACCATTAACCTTGTAGGTTTTTGCAGAGGGAGTAGAAGTAGAAGTATTACCAGAAGTATTACCAGAAGAATAACTAGAATTATCTGGAGTTGCAGGTCCATCCATGCTTAGTTTAGAACCAAATGCACTAGACATTGTAATTTTTTGACTACTACCAGAAGATTTACTCATTGATGGAATCGATGCCATGGGCGAAGATGGCATCGATATCGATGCCATGGATGAAGATGGCATACCATTAGAAGGTGTCGTGCCACCAACCATACCACCACCAGCAGCCATACCATTAGAAGGTGTCATGCCACCAACCATACCACCACCAGCAGCCATTTGAATATTGTTTGCCATCTTAGGAATATTAGTTCCACCGCCTGCTTTATTCATAGCAAGCAAAGTATTTGCTCCCCAATGATTGACTGCCTCTGTCGACATCACAATCTCACCAGGTTTAGCAGCAATCAACTGAGTATCAGGACCAGCACCAGTGATATCAACACCAGTGTTATTAGTAATACCTCCGCCACCTGCAAAACGTATATCATTTACATTAAATACACTTCTTCCAACATTTCCACCACCACTTAAAAGTTGTACGTCAGTACTCATATTTGGAACACTTACATTTGGTAGAGTAATTCCACCACCACTGAATGTAAAGACAGGATTGAATGCTCCCTTACTATCTAAGGTACTAAAATTATTGTATGCTCCACCATTATTATGGACCAATCCACCACCATTATATAATCCATAGTTGTTAATAACAGTACCAACCTCTCCACCACCAGACATACCTTCAATAGTAGGCATCTCAGCATTTGTACTTCCTCCTCCACCAGGTTGAACTCTACCACCAGGTGCTGCACCATATGATGCACTCTCTCCAGTCTCTAAGAATTTAATTTGCTCGTCAATCTCACTACCAACACCCTGAATAATTTGAAGTGGGTTGAGATTTTCTTTCTGCTTCTTGAGTATATCAATCTTCTCTGCATTTGACCCTGCTCCCTCAGCAGTCTTTCTCTCCTGTTCATTAACAGTTCCAGGGAACATCTGTGGAATAATTGCACCCGCACCAATTAATGCTGCTGCTGCCGCAAGTTTGGGATGCTTCTTAATAATACCAAGTAACTTAGGAACTGCCCAGCGCAATAGTTTGATAGTACTACGAACAAATGCGCCAAACGGTGTCAGGAATAGAGCAGCAGCAGCAAGTATGGCAGGCCAGAATGCTTTCAGGAATGATCCAAGTGCTTCAACCTTTCCTTTATTTGCTGGATCTTTGAACCATGCAAGTGCTTGATTGAAAATGAATCCGATGAAAGTCCATTTAATCCAATTAATAATCTTCTCTAAAAAACTAGTGACTGGAGCAATCACTTTTGTAATTAGATTCTTAAATTCTTTTCTCTTCTTTGCTTCTAACTTTGCTTCTCTCTTTCTTCTCTTCTCCTCTTCTCTATCCTTCTTATCGGACTTAGACTTCTTCTTCTCCTCTTTCTCTTCCATCTTGAGACTCTTCAAGATGTCATCAAGTTTTTTTAAGATCTCCGTATCATCTTCTTGATCAGCATCTACACCTTTACTTGGAATGACAGCAGAAGATGCCAAGAAGAACTGATCATCACTCACAGTGACAGGACCAGTGGTTCCCATATCCTCAGCAGTAATTCTTTTCTTGCGGAGTTTAAATCTTCCTACCTTACCTTTGACTCTCCTGAACTCATCGGTTAATAATTCAACCTCCTCAGTTGGCATGGAACTGTCTGCCATTCTACCAGCAACCATTCTCTCCTTGAGAAGAGTCATGTAAGTTGCATAGTCAATGTCATGAACTCCATCTAACTTGAGGAGGTTTAGAATTCTTTCATCAATTTCCTCTTCAACAATATCATCTTCACCAACACCTTCATAGATTGCTAGTGCTGAGGAAGAGGGGGCAGATGGTTCTTTTAGATCTTCCGAAAGAATACTTCCTAGAAGATCATCAAGTTCATCAGGTTCTGCATCATCTTCTTCTGGTTCATAAAGACCATAAAATTCTGCAAGAGCATTGCGAATTTTCACAACATCTAAAGATGATCTACCCATCCCAAGATCTTGATTAACCTGATCATTATAATAAGAGAGGTCTGATGGCATCAGAACCTCATCTTTAGATGTGACTATCTTAAATGCTTGGTCTGCATCACTAACCACGCCATACTTTAAAAGAACATAGACAGCCGTATCGGTACGATCCCCACCGCTTTTAAGAACTCTTTTTTTGACTGCCCTTCTTTCAATTGACATTACTGTGCATTCCTTGCTCTTGCTTTTTCTTCCTCTTCTTCAAGGTGATTTTTAAGGAGCATGACATAAACATCCCTTTCCCAAGGCATCATATTTTCAATCTCTGTTAATGAATATTTATGATACTGTATGAGGGAAAAATTCAGTTTAATGTAACTGAATAGGTCCATATGAGAGAGGGCTATGCGAAAAAACTTGCTAACCCTTCAAGCAATACCTTGCTTTTAACTTTGGTGTTTGGATTTCTAACCTCAACTTCATGAGAAAGTTTAGGCATTGTGTCAAAAAACTGCTCAATTTTTTTAAACTGAGAAGAGTTCATCTGATCAAGGAACTCAATCATTTCTTTTTGAGTTGTGTCCGCAGAGTCCCAAACCTCTTCTTCATTGTAGATCTTATCAATACATGCAGCAACTAAATCAAAAGATTGATCAAGACCATTTTCTGCATTGAAGTCAAAGTTATTCTTGATGAACTGATCCAATGAAGGATACTTCATCTCCATTACTAGTTCATCATCAATCTGGATCTTATTAGTATGCTTTGGATTACGTTGAACTTCAATTTCATCAATTGCAATCTCAGTCTTAGCATAAGTTTCTCCATCATCAGGGCAGAGAATATTAACTTCAATAACTTCTCCAACAGACTTACCACGAATGTTAAGGAACAAGTATTCAATATCAAAGGTTGGAAGTTCTTCTACCTTAATATCTTTGTCTTTAATACATGCTTTGATTACATTCTTGATGGCAGTTGTAATCTCCTTTGTGTCTTCACTCTCTAAAGCAAGGACCAATAGTTTCTCTTCCCTTACAAGAAAAGGTCTGTATTGAATTTCTTTTCCTGTAGATGGCAACTC
>Ga0181392_1000236_pt1 | contig 20580 bp, 22 predicted proteins | sample 15SPOviralmetaG_FD_130083 | JGI IMG/M metagenome (GOLD analysis project Ga0181392, IMG submission 130083) | Marine viral communities from the oligotrophic San Pedro Time Series (SPOT) site, San Pedro Channel, CA, USA - 15 SPOT_SRF_2010-09-15 | ecosystem: Environmental > Aquatic > Marine > Strait... | reverse complement strand
TGCAGACTTATTCTTTGCGGAGGCCACATACTTCATGGGTACTCCCTTCTTTGTTTTTGGAACTGGTGCAAACTTCCTCATGATTTCTTATGCCTTTCTGAAAAGTTTCTCATTGCCTCTCTTGATCCAAAGCCCCACCTAGACATCGCTAGTTTCAGCCGGGTAGGTCTGCCTTTCTCGTCTTTGAGTGGACCCTTTACTCCCTTGAACCGGTGAGCAAAATTTATTCTGCGTTGTCCGCTCTTCCCGGAAGATCCACTCTTGACCGGTGGCTTGAGATTAGATCCTTGGGTCCTCTTAAAATAGTCACGACCTTTCTGTGTCAGCCCACCTTTAGGATCTTTGTGTTCCTTTTTCATTTGGTATCTACCTTCTTGGTCTTATCAAAGCTCCGCATCCCGGCAATACCCAGCATACCCAGGAGTAGGGGCATCATTACTGTCATGTCTGCTTGTGGTATCGTTACTCCAAAGCCGGCACATATCGGGGAGACTAAATAATTTATGGTGAGGGATAGTCCACATATCCAGCCTATGAACGGCCTCCAAGAACTCTGGAACCAGTTTCCCTTCGCCTCTTCTTTATTGATAGCAAGCTGGGCTAATAGAGCCTCCTGAGCGTGTTTGTCTGCCATCGTTGCCAACTCGTGAGCCAACTTAGCTTTCTGATCTTTATCAACCACAAACTTATCTAGTATGCCCAGCACCGGGCCGGTCAGTGTACTAATCAAACTCATTTGCTATCTCCATTCTTTCTCCAGATTGAACTCGCTATGAACGTTCCAATGATGCCCATGTTTGATATAAGGAAGGTGGATAGTATTGGCCCGATATGGTCTAATCTTTCGATGGGTATTAGGCCGGGTATGAGTACCACTATGATTAAACTTGTTACTGTAACCATTGAGGCCCAAACCATGTATCTTTGTTGGTCTTCCTTTTTGTCATTGTTCTCCAGACGCACTAGCCTTTCTTTCATCCTCAACTCTTGATCAGTGATGATGTGGTCACCGTTTACATCTAGCTCCTCGGCTATCTTCGATCCTTTTTCAAAAGTCTTTTGGTTCATTCCATTGCCTTTTTTATGCTGTCGAGGACTTCTTGGATGGTCGGCCTCTTTTCTTCGGAGGGATCGTAGGCACAGACGATTTCTTTTTGGCAGTCGTTCGGGCTGTCGACGAGGATCGTTTCTGTGGTACCGTTGGCTCCACGGTAGACGCAAAAATATTCTTGTAGGTTTCTGCCGGGGCTTTTGTTTTTGACCCTCCGAGCAAGCCGGCAAATAGTCTTGCCACCATTGTCCAGACGTTTCGTATCAAGTTTATAATCATAGGTTTTCCTTTCGTAGTGTTCAGCCGATTTCACCTCGGTCGAGGAGGACAAGCCCATAAGTGAAGTAATAAAGAACGGCACCGCCACCCAGGACAACCGCAGAGATGGCAGAGTACATAATAATTTTTTCTTTGAGTTGTTGTTTGGCATACACTTGCTCCGCTCTTAATTTTCTCAAGCGTCCTTCTTCTGCAAGGAGGTCATCCCAATAGCGAGTACCCATCTTGAACATGATATAATTTTTGAGGGTCGCTCTCTGATCCTCCAGAGCCTTCTTTGCCTGAATACTTTCAAATGCCATTTGCTCTATCTGATTGCCGGACAGTATCTTTCTAAAGAAGGTAGGGTTCTCAGCTTGTTTCTTCAGATTGTCCACATCGGACACCGCACTCATCCAACGATTTAGATCCTTGCTGACACTTTCGATTTCTCTGCCAGCGTCCATAGCTCGCTTGATTGCATTGAATGCCGAGGTTGCCGTGCTGACCGCAACTGTTATGGTAGCTGGATCAAACATCTAGGTTTTATAACACTATGGTATTGAAGATTACACCGAAAGAACTGATCACATAGAATGCTGTTATTGATATGACGATCTTCTCTAGCCGGGAAACTCTACGCTCCATATCCTGGCGAAAGTGATACATATCATTCTTCAGAACACTCAGCTCCATTAGTATCGCATTTATGTCCTGCTTAGTCATCTTAGCTCGGCTTTGTTGGGAAGGTTACAGAAGACATATCTAACGACCCATCGGCTGATAGCTTTGGTGATGCACCACTTGGCAAGTCACGCAATGATTGTCTGTAGGTCTTCCAATTATCGGCAAGAGTAACGTCAGAGTTTGCCATCCAATCGGTGTCAGCAAGCAACCTATCTCGCTCAACTCTAAGCAATCGCATAGGCTCTGCATTAACTAGCTCTGTCTTTTTGTCAGATACAGCTTTCCATGTAGTACCAAAGTCTGAAGGCTTATCGCTCTCGATAGCAGTTCCATCTTTTGAACCAGTAACCTTACGAAACATAGAGTTAAACTCTGTCTCATTTGTAGGTGTTCCTCTAAGAACCCACTCTGTAACTCCTAAACTTGATAATGCGTTTGCTATTGTTGTCATTGTTTTATCTCCATTAATGTTATTCGTGATGGTACGGCTATATCTGTATTATCTTGTCGTCCACCAATCTTTGCTGTTCCATTATTTGCTGATGATTGTAATTTATAGGTTATAGAATTAGTGGTTGATGGAGCGTCTAGGAATTGAAAAGCCCACCCCTTAATATCAAAACCATTTGTTCCTCCAGAATTTGGGTTAGTTAATGCTCCAATAACATTATTGTTTGAACCTCCTGAACCACTTCCAATCTCTGTGCTATCTCTTAATATTCTAAAAAATATAGCGTTATTAGCTTCTGGCGTTCCACAACCAGTACATGAAATATAAATTGATGATGAACTAAACTTAGGTGTAATTGCTTGAGTAACAAGGTCACTAAAACTATTAGAACTATTTGAAACTTGCGTAAGAACTTCACCTTGCACAACTTGAATAACATGACCAGCTGGCATAGCCACAGTTCCAGCCGTTGTCTTACCCGTGATTGTATCGACTTTTAACGTAGACATAGTGACCTCATAATTTTGTTATCAATACTCATTGGGCTATCTCCTGTAGAAATCCATGTGACTTATTATTATCTCCTTGAACTGCTATTCCATTACCTTCATCTGTTCTCATTGACCGATAATATATCTTATAAGAACATTCAGATGTTGTATTAGGTGTATCTACAGCAAAGATTGGTAATCTATCCATATGCTGATGCGATATTGAACTAGCCACTCCATCATAAAAATATGCTTCATAAGTATTAGTCGGAGTGTAAATATCTGTTTCCGTACCTGATAAAGTTCTTGTTATTTTGAATGAAATACCATGGTCGTGTAGACCTATAATGTAGTAATGCATAAAAGCATTTATATATATTTTACTGTTATTAAATTTAGGAGTGAGATTTACAGTAACTCCAGTATGAACGTAAGACGTTGAGTTTGTATCAACTTTAACATTGTTTGTAAATTCTGTAGTTTGAATACACACTCCAGCTGGCATCTGCACTGTACCGCTTGCGGTCACTCCTTCAATCTTATCGGTTTTTAATATACTTGCCATGTTCTTATCCTATGAAGGTTTTGTTGGGAAGGTGATTGAGGACATATCAACTGGTGCTGAAGTCGCAGTAATTACTTGGCTAGCAAACTCTGAACTTGCTGTTGAAGGTAAATCCCTCAATGCTTGCCTATATGTTTTCCAATCAGCATCATTTGATAAAGTGACATCTCTGCTTTGTGTCCAATCGCTTTCTGCTAAAAGTTTGTCTCTTAGTCTTCTAAGTTTATTCATTGCTATTGACATTATGTTGTCCTCAATCCGTATAGAGCCATGTGTGTTCCAGCTAGTTCTCCAGTTTCGCCCATCAATGTAAAACCAGTATAATACCCATTAATGTTAGACGTATTATATCTACCAATACAACTGGCTCGTGCATAAGCACCACCGTTTGTATCAAACCCAATCATTTCTGACTTTATAACTGGTGCTAAATCTGCCGTTGAATCAAAACGCACTGATGAAGATTGTCCTTCAACTGTAACATTGGTACAGTTATAAAAATCAACTTCTCCGTGCATACCAGCGTTAGTACCATTACTTAAATATCTAAATATTTGCCACCTATCGTCACCAGTACTATTGTTTCCTACATAGCTATCTAAATCATCTAACATTCTGTGCAAATGCCACCTGTAACTAGAAGCAGTTACTTCAGTTCTTGTTGATGTAAGAAGTCTAATATTTATTGAGTGTCCAGAAGAACCATGACTAGAGCCATAAAATCCAATTACAAGTTTGTATGAAAGATAATGCTCTTGAAAAACACCTTCAAAATTTATGTGACCTCCAGTACTAGACCCACTAGCACTAGATAGAGTATTGTTTGAAGCACTACTGTAAGCCTTTATTAATTCGTAGGCATTATCTTGTTTAGGAATATTAACTACCCCACCACTGTCAATAGTCATAGCCGTAGTATTATTCGTATGCGATATTGTTTCTACTTGAAGTTTGCTCATCAGACTATCACCCACGTTCCAGACACAGTAACTGTAGCATTTAGTGTAATTGGGCCGGGACTTACAGCATTGTTATTTGCGTCTATGGTTAATGCGTTATTTATTGTGTTCTCTACTTGGCGAATAACTGGCTCATAGCTAGTGCCATCACCTTGTTTTCCTAAATCATATTCTGACATTAGGTTATCTCCATTATGCTCATGGTGACGCTCACCTTATCAGCAACCGAACAATCTATCTGGATCTTGTCAGTTGTCTCCAGGACTACCTTGCCACCGATTAGAACATTCTTACTTTGACCTACTGCTAGAGGTACATCTTTTGCTAAGAAGGTAGTTGTATTGGTTGCCGTTCTTCCCCCTCCCGATGTATCCGATACTAATTTTACTGAGGCCGTTACTTGTGCCGTATGGACATTAGCGATATTCAGTCCAATCACTACTGTCGTTGTGCTACTCGGTGTTGTGTATAAGTCTTCCGGAGTTCCGGCTGATGCCGGCATGACATCGTGACTTACTACCTTAAATGTGTTTGCCATATTTCTTCTCCTTTATCACGAAAGGGCTATGCTAAGAGCCGTTGCATCATCTGTTGTTGCTACCGTTCCGGCTGTAGCTGGTAGGGTTAAAGTTATGTTTCCACTGAATGCACTGTGAGCCGGTGCTTGTAGTTGTGCATAGTGAGCGTTTGAGCTTTCGCAGTAAAACCGGACATAGGATTGACTACCGCCATTCTTTAGATCAATCGCCCCGGTAGAAATATCCACGTTACCATCTAGCCTTACGACACCCGATCCATTTGGAGTGAGTGCGATATTACGATTGCTTGTTGAGACTAGACCGTGGGTAACGACATCAAGATCTCCTGCTAATTGGGGAGATGTGTCATCGGTTAGATTGTCCATACTTCCCGAACCATCTGCTCCGGCTGGACCTTGTGGGCCGGTGGCCCCTTGTGCGCCTGTAGCTCCTTGCGCTCCGGTAGCTCCTTGTGATCCGGTTGATCCAGTGGCCCCTTGCGCCCCAGTAGCCCCGGTTGCCCCTGCCGGTATACCTAGTGTAAATGAGGCGGTGCCTCCAGATACGCTGACACTAGCCGTTGGACTAGCCCCGGTACTCAATGCGCTGACCGATACACTTGCCCCGGTCACTTGTTGCGTGGCCTCTGGGTTACCAGTTGATGAGTTGAACCCTAATACCTTACCAAGTCGGGAGGCTTTGACAGGCAGTATAAAGTTAGCCCCCGAAATGGTATCATGCTCAGGCACAAGTAAAGCTCTATCCAGCCTCTGATCGGCTTGCTGGTGGTGCATGAACTGATTGTTGAACTCTGTCTCCAATGATGAGGCGGTGAGGGTGCCTCCAGTGGTAAACTGTGATGTTCGTGAAATCGGGATGTTCGACATGATAGTGATAGTCTGTGCGTTTGTCGGGAAGTTCCCGGATGTAAAACTTATTGATCCGGTACCATCTGCGCTGAGAGACACTGTGTAATGTGTTGTGAGGGTCTTGACCGTACTATCGACATAGACCTTAATCTCCGAGGTAGCATTTACCTGGAATGAGAAACTGAACGGCCCAGCATCCGCAGGGTTGTTTCCGGTATATTGTATTCTCCGATCTTGTGCTGTTATGTTTGTCATACTAAAAGCCCCTTCTAGGTTTTATATCATTATTCATCTAAAATGTCCACGTCCATAAGCTGTATAAGTCTGCTCTCATTAGAGAATGTCCATTTCTTTGCAAGTGCTTGATACTCAGAAAGTGCGGTGCTTAGTAACTTGTAGCGTGTATCATCATCGGCCTCAGCGTAAACATCGCTCTCAAAGACTAGATCGTTCATAGCATTTAGCATTGTGGTATCACCATCAAAGTCATCATCACCCTCTATTCCCAGAGCCATATTAGGTTTTACTCTGCCGTTTGCATCTATGTTGTTAGCAACGTAGACATTTCTATTGAACTCCTCGGCTGTAAGCTCATAGGTCGCAATATTATCTTTTGCTTTAGGAAACAACTTTAGGTTCTTTTGTAACCTCTTACGATGGTATCTGTTTGGGAAGGGCTGTTCTGTTACTTCAGATATGCGTATAAACTCTCTTTCTAATCGTGAGTAGGAGCCTTCCATAACTTGAAATGGGTTGTACATAAACCGCCACTTGCCATACTTCTCTATCATCTTCGGCTGTATTTGATGTGTTGGCTCCCCCCAGAAGTTCATTTGCGGTTCAAGTTCATCGGAGTAGAGAAAGTGTCCACCTTTAGCTCTGTTCATCTCTTCGTAAAAACCTTTTAGAAATGGCGGTATGTCTTCTATACGCATAAGCTCCATCTCATCGAGCTGACCTTGGTTTAGCATTGAGCTAGTGCTTTCTGGTGAAACTACTCTTTCTATATTTCTTAGAAGAGAATTGGTGGGGATGATTGGATACATCTCTGCATACTCCGGGTAGTTCTCTTCCATCCAAGATCTGAGCATAGTACCAGTGCCAAATGTAGAGAATGTTTCTACTTGTCCTTGTATATTAGAGGCAATACTGCCGACTTTTTTACCGAAGAATTTTTCTACTTTATCGCTGTACTCCTCACCAGTTTCTCTATCGCCTCTTATCATCATATTATTGAGTTCTCCTAAGCCCTGAAGAAAGGGTAGGTCGGTAGCGTGTTGAGAGATAGCCAACCATAATGCGTGAGTAAGTTCTGCTCTTTTTTGTTCTACAGCATCGGCAAGACCTGGATCGACACCAAGACTAGCAGGATCTTCAAACTGTTGATAGTTGTGCATATCGGCTGACATCATCAACAACATGGATAGCGGATCCATTCTAGTGAACGATGTCCATTCATACTTACCAGTTTCTTTATTGAGAGTACCAATAGAGCCTCGTGGAACTTCTGCACCTCTACCCACAATATTCTGCACTCTTTTACTTGTTGGCCCAGCACCAGTTATAACAACATCATCTCCATAGTTCCCGGCAACCATATTTGCACCAAAAAGCATTATACCCCAGCCGACAGTGAGCTTTGCCATAGCCTCGTCAAACTCTCTGCCTTGTCCTTTTTTTACGGCCATTATTAATTCGTGAGGAATAAATCTATCACCAATCTCAGAAAACACATTAGATGGTGTCTTATAGAATGGATTGAGAAACATCTTGCCCACAAAATTATTAAACATTCCAGAGGCATAATTAAATGGAGGCCGAACTTGACCTTGGAAGGTTTCCTTCTGTGCCATCTCTGTAGCTATCTTTTTTATGTTCTCTGGAGGATTTGCTATCAGCTTTGTCATATGACTTTTAGCTAAATTAAACCGTTCTTCTAAGCCATACTTTTGTTTGCCGGCTGTATCTTTAACTTGCCCTAACTGCTTAAACATTGCCATACCAGAACGGTAAGCCTCTTGATACAGAGTTTTATTTCTAATGATGCCTTTAAAAAACTCATCTTCCATCAGCAAAGCACGACCAGGCATTCTGCCGGCAATACCGATAATATTTATGAAAGAGTTGTAAAAATCTCCTACACTTCTTGCTTGACTGAGATCTTGTAGAACTTTAGGGATGCTGTCTGTGTTGCCTATAGCTGGCCCTCTAAGATCTAATTTAGTGGCAAGATCACTAGCCTCTCCTCTTAACCCGGCTCTAGCCATAAGCACAAAAGCATCCATCAGACCCATTGCATCACCAAATACACCAAAAGCCATTTCACCCATGTAGGCTCTATCCATGTAGTCCTGGCCTCTAGCTTTTTCTGATCCCGCAAGTTTCGCCATTTGTGTCCTGGCCTCACCGATGCCACCAGCTATACCTCTTTCTGCAAGTCTTGCTATTTGGAATATAGCGTTACCGGCTATGTTTACAGCGTGTGTTACACCGGAGGTAAGTAGTGAGTTGATGTATAGCTCTGATATGACTTTCTGTGAAATGGTTCCAGCTTTTGATGCTAGTTCCATAAGGTAGTTACCTTTCTGATCAATACTCATATTGGTAAGTGCAACGACATGAAGATCGATAAGACGAGGGTCTGCCTCATCAAAAAGAATATCTGCTTGCAGTGTAATTTTATCTAAGTTTTCTCCGAATATTTTATTAGCGTTAGCAATCACCGACAAACTTCTTGCACTCTCCGAAACTGAGGCCGATAGTCTTGCTGAAAAATGTTTGAGTTGTCCGGCTAGGACTTGTATTTTTTTTGCTTGCAAGCGTCTTTCCTCAGCTAATGCTGGCATAGTAGCTTTTATTTCTGGAGTATCCGGTATCTCTGACATTTTTTTATGACCGTATTTTATTTCCTGCATCAGCCTTTTCATTATGATAAGACCACCCACTATATCTTCTGCCGGTAGCTGTTCTCCAGGAAGCAACATAAGAAACTTTTTCATCAAATCCCCTAGATCTTTTTCCCCAACCATTTTTACCATGTCAGATATAGAGATAGTTTTCTTTCTTCTTAGATGGTCAAACAGTTCTGCGTTCTTTGTTCTAAGGTTTGTAAGCATTGTCTCATAACTTTGCGGATCATTCGGATTAAGCCCATCGACCTCATCAAACAGACTTCCTATCCGGCCGTAGTTAATTCCCTTGATGTTATTTTTGCTAAACACATTCTTGTCGGCTAACACGTTGTATAGCGCATCAACTTCGTTTTGATCCATAGAGGGAGTGACTATTTGCCCAGATACAACCGTTGGGTTTGTTCTTGGAATGTCTAAGATTTTTTGTTCTCTTACACGGCCTAGGTTATCAAGGTTGACACCTATACTTTCCATAAGAGTTCTAAGTGGATTAGCCATCGTCACCCCCTATTTTTGAGGGTTGGTTTCCCTTGACATTGGTAGCTTCACTTTTTCTAGACCCCGTAACAGTTCCCTCAGTTGGTTTCGGGGCTTCTGCGTCTGAGAAATTTTTTGCGACTTGGTCGAGTTTTTGTCTGTTGACTTCTTCTCTTTCATACCAAGGAATATCCTTATTTTCTGTTACCTTGAAATCGTTAGGAACTATACCATTTTTTGGATTTTTAATAAAGGTTAAAAATTCTTTATGCCTAGAAGGTGTCATTAGTGAAGTAGCACCGTCAGAAAGAGGATATTCTATATAAGTTTTACCATCTTCCAATTTTATATATTTAGACCCTGATGAGAATGTACCCGGCTTACCTTCTGTCACTGATATGCCTGTTGCAGACTTATCTACAATCCCTTTAAGTGTAGAATGGCTTACTACTTGTTCACCTTCAATAACCCAATTTTCCCAGTGCCACCGCCCTAGACTTGCATCTTCAGGTCTGCCTAGAATTTTATATACTTCTTCTATGTTTCCTCGTAATCCATTTTCTAATGCTTCAGTGAGCAATAGACCTCTTGGCCCCCTAAAAACAGATTGAAGTCCTTCTGACATAGTTGTGCCTTCTTTTTTGTAGCCATCATAAAGATTGAAACCTTTAAATGTCCCATCATCCCACAAATGCCGTCCTTGTATTCTGTCCATGACTAAAACATCATCCCTACCAGCTACCAATAAAATAAAAGATACTACTTTATTATCTATTCCTGCTCCATCTGTTAATGTCATAAACTCTCTACGAATGTCTTTTGCAGAAATATTAGGATCGCCAATCATAGAGTGTATTGTTTGTAAGACAGTTTCACTTCTACCCTCTGGGATTTTTCCTAACTCAAACAATAGTTGCCCAGTTGCATTGACATTCATTGTGACTTGTTTGCCGGGGGAACCACTAGGCATTAACTTTTTAATTGTATCTTGCCAAAGTTTTTGATCTGCTTTTGTAAAAGTGCCATTGATAGCTTTATCAATAAGATCTCTAGAACCATCAATTATATCTATAAAAGCACCTTCTTGCTGAACTGGCCCGGCACCCCTAGATAAAATTCCCCAAATAAATAAGTCAGCCGTTGTACCTAAATCCGCAGAACCATCTTCATATAGACTTCTTATACCTTTAACATAACCAAACCCTTCATCAACTCCAGCTTTCATTTCTGGTGTCAATTTCTTTAATTTGTCTGCCATAAGATTAGGGTTTTGAGCATATTTAATAGCTTGTAAAGGAGGTACAGGAACATACTCACCACCCATTGTTTCAGACTCAAACTTGATCCAGGCATCTTCAGACAGCAATGCATTAGGGTTATTTTCTAATGCTAGGTCAATGTTTTTAATATTATTCTCTTTATTAGTTTTTATAAAAGCCTGTGTAACTGGAGTAACAACTTCAGTATTTGCAGTATTTTCAACTAAGATTTGATGAGGGACTGTATTTGCTCTTTTGCCTTCTGGGGCAAAAATTAAATTTGATTTTTTTTCTTTAGTGGTATTAACCAACTCGTCTAGCTTTATGATAGCATCTACGGCTGGATCGGTAGGATCTGTAGAGAGCAATTTGGTACCCGGTGTCTGACTGCTTTTATATTCTCTAGCCTTAGTAGCTAAACCGGAAAGAGCCTCTTTTGCTTTTGGGGATGCTTTATCAAATAGTGTCTTAAAAAATGGATAGGCTCCGACAGCACCCAAGGCCGTTTGTGCTAATCCTCCAAGGGCTACTCCAGGCTCATCGCTTGCCAGGCCAGATTGAAATTTTGTGAACCCCTCTGCAAGTTCTGATAGTTCTCCGATACCAGTAGCGTCTAAGATACCCATCCCACTTTGATTAACGTCAGTAAGTAACTCACCAACAAACATTGAGTTGTCCATCGGAACACCTAATTTTGTTAGGAAAGAAGTTACATTGCTTGCCATTTTTTCTTTTGATGGCATTCGAAAACCAGTCAAGTTTGTTACGATTGGGATATCTCCAGAAGGTGGAACGTCTATCCCGGTAGCCTTACCAACCAGTCCTTTGAGTTCCTCAGTAGTATCTACACCGCCTTGCTGTATTCCTTCATTGAGGCCAGAATACATATTGGTAGTAACAGCATTTACATCGCCTATCTCAAGTCTATTTGTTTTCTTGTCGTAGTAGTAGCCATAGTCCTCGCCACTAGACCTCAGCTCGTTGCTCTTGATTATCTCATCAACGATGTCGAGAGAGATAGTTCCTTTGTCTGTTACAATCTTATCAGCCACTAGGTAAGCCCTTTTCCATTTTTCTAATCACACGTTCAATATTTTCTTTCCAAGTCTTTGTGTCATCATTAAACAGCTCTCGCATATAAATACTGCGATACATTTCTGGAATTTGGTTGAAGTCATTAAACTCTGTCCATTGCTCAATAAGGTCTTTGAAGTTCTTTACTGTCTCCTCATCTGTAGCTCCCCGGATCATGTCCTCTGTGAAAGAGGTGTCTTTTATATTCTTAAATCCATCTATGAAACTATTGGCACTCCTCACCGCTTTTTTGAGATCGTCTTTTCTTTTATCTTCAGAAATAGAGAAGTTTGCCTCTTCTATGATGTCCTCAACAATTACTAAGGGATTGACTTCTGTTCCCTCTCGTCTTGATTTGAGCATAGCTTTTTTGAGTTTTCGTTCAGCCTCCTCAGCTTTTCTATATTCATACTTTGCGTCATCTTTTAGATCACCATACACGATAGCTTTATAGTCCATGCCGACCGCCACCTTAATGTCATCGATAGCTTGTAGTGTTCTTTGATCTAAAGAAGTCACTGTATCCTCAAAGTATTTATTGTACTCAGCTTGCGTCAGTTGCTTTCTGTACCTATTGAGATTGCCAAAGTTTATACGAGCTGTCCGTATCAATGTCTCTACCTCAAGAACAGCAGTACCTTCCGACCTTGGTGCAAAAGCGTTATCGACTGCTAAAGGGCCAAGTGTTTCTGTATACTGATCAGCAAGATCGGAAAACCCAAATCGTTGTAGCTTTGCTATAGCTACTCGTGCCTTAGATATGTCAGTGTCATCGAGAGGGTCTGTCTTGTTAAATATGTTGTCTAAGATGAGAACTTCTGCTTTCTTTTTCTCGTCTAAGCGTTTGTTTCCAATGTTTATTTCTTGGTTCTCCAAAGCTATCTTTTGCGTGTAGTTATTAGCAATTGCTTTCTGGAGGTCGTTGAGTGTGGGTACTTTTACTCCACCTTTTTTCTCTAAGTTCATAAAGTCTATAATGAGTTTTGCTTGTGGGTCTTTGCCCACATAGTTCCCTTTTTGTATCTGCGTAATAAGTATCTGAGGAGTGTACGCACTTTCCTCGCTTATATCCCGATCAAAGACTTCCTGGGTAAACTGACTTAGAAACCAGTCTTCAATAACTTGATCTTGCTCGTTAATCTTTGCCTCTAGTTGTGTCTTAGAGTAGCCATTTGTCGTGAACTGAATAAGGCCATCTTTAACGACATTCTCAAGTCGTGCTTTAAAAAGTTCTGGAGTGATACTCTGTTCATTTAGTAGAGCGGTCAACGTAGCCGGCAAGGCATTTAGATATTCATTAACGCTGGCTCTACCGGTCGCTGAGGCTGTACCCACTGACCCTTTGGCAAATGCGGTACGGTATCGATCAAACTCTCCAATACCCTGCATCGTAAGTTTTGATTTTATAATCTCACCAAGTTCGGGTGAACTCGCCTTTATAGCATCGGACAGTCCTAGTATAGAAGCATTGATCTGCTTTTGTAGAGTAGGTGGAGGAGTGCTGGCAGATGATGCGGTGAATACTAAATCATTGATTGTTCTCGTACCCTCTATCATAACCTCATTTTGAAGAACTCGTAACGCACTTTCTCTAGCCGATTGACCAAATACAGTGTTGCCGAACTCTAGAAGATCTGATGTGTCTTTACCTTCCTTGAATGCGTTCTTCAGTGTGTTGACATCCGGTGCATTCTCTACCCCAAACTTTGCTCCTTCAATTCTGGCTTGCTCTTCGGCTCTTTTAAAAAAGAAAGAGGACATCTGATCCATAGACCGGGATAGCACGGTCATTGTTCTCTGCGCCTCTTGAGCCTCAACTCCTTCTGGTAGGTTCAGTTGGTTCAGCCCTCGGCCTACTGATTGATATGGTCGAAATGTTGGTGCCATTAGCTAAAAAAGTTTCCTATCTGTTTAAGACCTTTGCTGATCGTCATGCCATCTGGACTGCCTATAGAACTGTAAGCACCAAAACCTCCGGCTAGTGTGCCAAACGCTCCTATCTGGCCTTGAAGCTGTGCTTGATCTCCGGCTCGTCTAAAGTCATCCGCTCTCATTTGTGAGTTGGCTATCGCCATTGAAGCATTAAACATCGTATCGCTTACATCTTCTGAGGCTGGACGGCCTACAAGAAAGACCCCCCGATCTAAGACGGTACCGGCATAGCCTAATCCTTGCTTAGGTGATCCGGCTATAATAGAGGCCAAACTAGCGTTCGTGCGTTTCAAAGCCTCTACACCTTTCTTCTTGGCATTGACGGCCTCCACTCGGCCTCGTAGCTCCTCATTTCTTGCTCGGATGTCATATGCCTCTTTGGCTCGGTTACCGGCCTCCATTTGTCCTACTGCACTCACGGCAGATAAGGCTAAGGCTATTGCTTGGAAACTCATGTTATGCTCCTGTCGATAGTTTGTACTCTACGGCTAACACGGTAGCGAATAGAGGTTTGGTCATTGTAAAAGTAAGCTGGGCCTCGGTAGAATATCCGAGTAGGGGAGACATACGTTTTCTCCCGGTAAAGGTTGATATGGCGGTATCCAGTGTATGTGGAAACTCTCGGAAGGGTATTTCATTCCCATTGATCGCCAGGTTCTGTGTCCGGTCTAGAATGGGAGTGGCCTCTAGTATACGTTTCTTGCGACTGGTAACGACCCCACTAGGAAGTCGTGGTTCTACCGGCATGGTCTTGACCTCAACATCATACTGCAATCCTACTTCTACATAGGTAGTGGGTACGGCATCTAGGGTAATCTGTCCGGAGGATACGGTTTTATTGGTCAGCACAAAGTCATCACGAACAACATTGACGGTCTTCCCCTCTAGATGAGAGAGACTACCGGCTGTAGTATTGGTGGGTTTTGCTTGATCTGGTGCTGTCGCTCCTGAGAAGTATTGTATGTTCGCATCGGTGGTGCGGTCATCATCAAAGACCTCCAGGTAGTATTTAGTCGATGAGTTTATGGTACGTCTAACAATGACATAGATATCCTCTATATCGACCGCTACATCCTCAAACAAACCATCGGTTATAAACTCAGACGGTGCAATCACATTCTGCGGTTTAAGAATAGAATAGACACACATAGATCCCCCGGTGCCATTGACTATCATTAGGAGATCCCCATCGTCTGTGGAGGTAGCGACCCGGAGAGCCATCTTTACAGGGTTCTTCAACAAATGGGAGGATAGAAGAGACACGTTGTCAGAATTGTAATTTAGATCAGTATCACTAAATATAAGCTCTCTGAGGGCTTTACCGGATTTTTGTATGTAAAGCGTTCCAGTTTCGGCTGACACAGGCCGTATGCCCTCTTTTGCTCCTCTCCGGGTAGCTGTCTTTATAACTATGTTGCTAGGTGTAATTGGGTCAAGTGTGGATTGTGGTACAAAGAACTCAGCCGATGACGTAAAGATCTGTAAGTCACGACCGGATCGTATAGCGTTGATTGCGTTTAAACTATCACTCGATATGGTGACAAAGATAGCATCATCCGCTAAAGCCTCATCGGTTTTAAAGTTAAAGAACTCAGCGACCTTTGATCCAAATAATGTGTTGGGCATAGACTTTGATCCACCAAAGAACAACCGCCCTTCGTGAAATGTACACGTTCTGGGATAGCCTTGTGATCCAGAGAAGACAGCCTCGTACCCAGTTTCTAGCTCCCATGACCCAGAGGCTATTGCGACCGATGCCTCAAAGAAGGGTATCTCTACAATAGTCTTTACTACGGTCGAACTCTCAAACTCTATGATCCTGGCACGGCCAAACCCATTGAGGACATTGATATATTGATTGACGTTGCCGGATGAGAAGACCCCGGAAGAAGCGGTGATCTTGACTGTACCATCCACGGCATCCGGTGTAATCGTAGCACTAGGATTAGATGTTGCGATAGTAAAGGCATGAAAAGGCGAGGTCAGAGAGATTGTGCTTTCTGTCCAGGTCTGGTTGTTGGCTCCGCGTACAATCTTTCTAGGGGCGAGATCTTCCTGCACCAATATCAGTGTATCGGCTGATTGTGTGAAGTATACTTTTGATAGATCAATATCGCCTAAGTTAATGGCAAGATAATCATTTCCGGTGCTATTGATATTCGTGATCTGCACAGTATTGGCAAAGACAAACATTCGTGTCTCAGAAGCTGATTGCTTTACAAAGACCAGCATAAAACTTTGATCGTTACTAAACTCAAAAGGTATAAGACGCATACCGTTTTGGGCTGTAAAAGAGCCTCCGAGATGACTGGTAAGGTCTGCCATGAACGCTAACCCTGGTCTACGCTCAAAGCCCCCTTGTGGTAATAATGTGATGTTCTTAGCTCTATCTAGGGCAGAAGGATATTGATTGAGGTCCACCCGGCCTTTTACAAGAGGATCAAGCTCCCCAACCGTGAAGTTTGACTGATAAACTGTAACCCGGCTCATCGGACATCCACTAGCACATAATCAGCAAGAACTTGCGAGGATTGACCGGACCCATCAATAACCGTGGCTTGACGAAAATATCCTCCTCGTAAACTTTCTAGAGGAGTACCGAGAGCTACACCTTTCCAATAATCCGACTTGGTAGTCTGGTCGGTGACCGGTTCGGCTAGGTGCCATGCCATTTGATAGATAAGTAATTGTACGAAATATGCCGGCATAGCTGGTTCATCCACATCTTTTTGATAGTCAATGAAGATACTCTGTTCCTGCGATAGTAGTTCTGCCCCCTGGATCTCATAGTCTGTGAGGTTAGGAGCATTGGTGTTGGCCGAGACAAAGACCTTTCGTGGTACTCCATTCACCATATCTGAGGGTAGGGCATACCCATATTGCCAGTAGGATAGGGGAGTAGAGGCCGATCTTGCCAACTGTGTTTTTGTGAGAGAAAAGCTCCAGGGATACATTCCTAGAGTTTGCGCTTTGACTTTGGGATAGATAACTCCGGCTACTGATGCTGGAGCCGTACCGTCAGAAAATGAAGATATACTCGTTGATCCGAGCAGTAATAGGGCTTGAGAACAAATAGATACGTCTGTGTCTGTGCTTGCCATTCAAACCCCTTGTTGGTTTGGGAGGCAGTCGGAACCACCCCCCAAGAAGATTAATCACTATCTGTCACTACGGCCATTACTGTACCGTCAGAAATATCTACCACCGAACTGGCATTAGATACGACTACGTGCATTGTGATTGTTCGTGTGCCACCGGTTGCACCATGTACGATGATCATGTCACCTACGTTGAGAATGTCGGATAGATCGTTGAAGTATCCAGACGCATCAACTGCGGTGTGAGCCTCGGTTGTGGTATAGACATACATTGCTGGAGTAACTCCGGCTCTGGCCTGTCCACCGATGGTATTAAAATCATTTCTAACAAATGCCATCTTAGCTCTCCCTACATATTACGTCACATATTCCGTCCGTATCGACCGCTATCGCTCCTGCCGAATACATGGCAGTTACAAGAAACGATGTACGCTCTGGAATATAGTTGATTTCTGTTTTAGCTGGTATACCAACACCAAGACCAATAGCTGACTTGTGAAACGCTACACACGTTCTGTCACTTGATCCATCGATTGGAATACCGCCCTCATCTCTGTCACCAAACATGATTAGCGAAAATCCAGCGAATTGACTCAACTCACCTCTGGCAAGAGCTTGTAATTGTACAAAATCAGAACTTACAGCTCTCTCGTCACCGAGTAGAGAAGCCATCGAATTTGCGTGTACTAAGAGGTACCTATCGGTTGAAGGTACGTTCTTAGCGTTAAGCTCACGACCGGCCTGTATCACCTTCCCTACGCTCAAATCTGAGGCGCTGGCACTGCCACTGGTGACAACCGTATTAGCGACCGAGGAGCCGGCTGACGCATTTATTAACGCATCAATAACGACTTGGTCTTCTCGTCTGGCTATCGCCTTTCCGAGCATCTCGGCTAATTCGGAACGTTCATCGAAATTTACTTTTGCCTGATTGAACACGTCTGAATACTCTGATGCAGAATAATCCACCATCGTTGCGGTAACGCTAGAAAATTGCGCGCCTACCGGTGTTACTTGTGTACCGGGTGAACGAACAGAGGCTGATCCTTTAGCTAACTTTGGGAACTTTACAGTGGTACCTTCAACGTTTGTTCGGGTTCTTACTGTTCCGGCAAGTTTAGCTTCAGATTGATAAGCCTGATGGACTTCGCTTTCAAAGATAGTAACAAACGCATTGGATATTGCATTGTTGGACATCTATCTCTCCATAAAAAAATTAACATTAGTGTTGTCTTGGTTATGGAATAAATCCGCCAATCAAAGTGATTGAACGGCTACAGATGTAGTTATCGCTCAATCCACCGATACCATATCTTGAAATTGTAGTAAAGCTAAAAGTAAGGTCTAGTTACGCTATATTGTCGTAGAACTCTTTTTCCTTCTGCTTTCGCCATACCGGATCGGATCTCCAACGAGGGTCCGCTACATACTGCGCCAGCTCATCCTTGGTCTTTCTCTCTCCGGTAAAGGAGGGGATTGGGAGTTCCTTGGGGCTAGAGATATTGCGTATCTTTCTAAGGAGCCTCGTACCATCAGCGGTACCGCCCATCTGATCTAATACGTCAAACTCGGCTTGTGATATGACACCCTTGCTCAATAGGCTGTTTGCCCAGTCATAGTTGGATCGTACCAGTTCGACCGCATTGTTACCTAGTAGTCGCTTTTGTTCCTCAATAAATTCCTGTTCGCTCTTGGTTTCATCTTCAACCGCACCGACAAACTGCATTGCCAGATCTTGGAAATCTTCTTGAGACATCCCATAGCGTTGCGCCATGTCCTTATAGTTGTTGAGCATCTCATCATCTTCCGGCACGTTCTCCCCTAGAAAATCAACGGTGTATTCCTTTGGGGCTTTGTGATCGCCTCGTGAGAACTTCTTTTCCAGCTCAGAATAGGCTTTGGATAGTTTCTCTACGTTCGTGCCGTTCTCCGCATCCCAGAACTTCTCCGGGAGGAACTCTGGTTTGACGAACTCAATCTCGTCCGGATCAACACCCTCCGGCTCAGCATTGGCCTGGAGGTGCGAGTTTTCGTCTTCTGTCTTCGGGGCATTGAGATCCTCTCCTGCTAGTTTCTGCATATTGCTCTCAGCTTGCGGTTGCTGTTCTTGTTGCTCCTCTTGCTGTTCTTCAGACATCTTTAGCTCTCCTTATTCTACTATTGATCTGTCGTATGAGTGAGTTCTGGCCTTCCCGAAAGTATCCCTGACTTGCGTCACCTCCCGGATACCAGCACGGTTGATCTAGTGTTGTACTTGCCAAATGCTTGAGTACCTTTAGACCATCCGGTGTATTGAAGACGGTTGCATAGAGCATATCCATCTGGGATGCCTGGGGATCTTCCTCGATTGTACCCCATAGATCATCATCCAACTGGTTGTTCTGGTTGTTCTCCACCTGGTGCCATTCCTTGTTGTTGTGCCATTTGCTGGGCTTGTTGCATCAGCATTTGCTGTATTTGTTGCTTTTCTTCTGGTGTCATCCGGACTTCTGCCGGGATAGCCAGTTGATCGGCAATATAGTCGAGTAGCACTTCTTGTTTTACCGCAAGCTGTCCAGCCGGCCCAAAGCTCTGTGCTATCTGCATAAACTGCATAATCTCGCTGACCTTCTCCATATTTTGTGACATGGCAATCGGGGCTACCGGTTGAACTTTGACTTGTAGTCCATTGATCTTCAACGGTAAATCAATCATGCCTATCTCATCCATAACCTCAAGAGTACGTCTTACCACCGGATACATTGTCTCATTGATCAATCTGCCAAAACTACTACCCATGTTTTCTGCGAGGATCTTCATCTTAAAACCTATTTCCGTAGCGGATCGGGCTGAAGAGGTATCGGGAGGCAACATATCATCCATGAGTATCTGCTTGATAGACATTACGAGGTCTTGTTGAGACATTTGCGATAGCTGGGGGTCTCCACTCCGAGGGAGCGGTTTTAAGCTTTCGCCCTGATTGCCTCCGTTACGAGCAACCGGTATGATCGCTCCGGGTACTAATCGCACGGCATTTGGGTTAAGAACACCATCGTCCATCGCAGTATAGACACCGGCTATACTAAGGGAGGCATTCTTGAGATGATACTCTTTGAGCTTGTTCAAGGTCTTGATATCGTGAAGAGCCGTCAGTACCGGACCTCTGCCATACTTCTCACCACTGGCCTTCATATATCGGGCCACGACCCAGGGGAACGAGTTCATACGTCTATAGACCAGCTCGTCTTCGCCTTCTTTGGTTATGACATGATAGTGGTAGATACCTTCGTCCTTGTCGTAGCAAGTGATTTCGTAGAGATCGATCTTCTCATCAGGCCGGCCATCATACTTTTGTTTGAGTTGTGCTGGTATCTCGGCATCCGGAAACTCTTGATCAACGGCAGAAAACGGTATTCTGTGGTTTCTATAGACCTTATCGACTGTGCCAAATGGACCTTCATCGTAGGCAATCAAGAACGATGGAACGGCTGTATAGCGTATGGGCTGTAACTCGTCACCCGGTTGGATGATCATCACAGCCGTTCCGATAGCTAACTCTAGGAGGAACTCGCCCATAGCCATATCAAAGTTTGACTGACGCATGACATCAAACATCTTGTCAGAATAGCTATCCAGAATACGTTGGATTTCTATGTGCCTCTCTGGCGGTATCTCTTCACCAGGAATTAGCCGGCACCAGTGCCGTTGGGTGGGGAACACTCCAGATTGCAGACGGTTGGCAAATCTCTGAGTAGAGTGGATAGCCGTGCTATCGTATACCCGGTTCATTTTATCGTTTTTGGGTGAGGTCGTTTCGTAGTTGCCATCATAGAGATTGCGGTTGGGCAGAACATACCGATAGGCATCTTCATAGATAGACCGCCACTCGTCTTTGTGGGCCATAGCCTTTTTAAATCGGCCTTTTAATGTGGTTACATCAAGTCTCATGCGTAGCTTTTGTTGACCTTAATCTTTCCCCCGGTCTGTTTCGCCATCTTTT
>Ga0181392_1000234_pt1 | contig 20611 bp, 21 predicted proteins | sample 15SPOviralmetaG_FD_130083 | JGI IMG/M metagenome (GOLD analysis project Ga0181392, IMG submission 130083) | Marine viral communities from the oligotrophic San Pedro Time Series (SPOT) site, San Pedro Channel, CA, USA - 15 SPOT_SRF_2010-09-15 | ecosystem: Environmental > Aquatic > Marine > Strait... | reverse complement strand
TATGCAAGCGGCCAGTGATGATAGTACCGTACTCAGGTACGCGACACTCATGCCGTGATTATATTAAGGATGCCCTAGAGGAGAAGTGCAAGGGACGCAACCCGTGGGATGATAACTTCTTTCAACCATCGCTGTACTTGGCAGGGTTTGTTTGGGATGCGATAAGCGAGGTGATAGTAAGTGCCTTCTCTGCGATGAACTACATCAAAGAGATTGCAAAGCTATACGTTGAGAACAATCTGAGCTTTTCTTGGCTCACTCCAACTAACCTTGTAGTCAGACAGTTCTACCCAAACAGTAACGTGAGGCGCATACGCTCACACCTTAACGGGTCACTGATTTCACTCAGATACAGAGAGACACAAGACGACACCATAGACAAGCGGAAGATGCTCTCAGGGGCTAGCCCTAACTTTGTCCACTCACTAGATGCGGCAGCTTTAACGCTCACCGTGAGCAAGTGTGTGGACGTAGGGCTAACAGACTTCGCTATGGTACACGACAGCTACGGTACGCACAGTCCGAATATGCCGTTGCTTAATGACAAGTTACGAGAAGCTTTTGTGGAGATGTACGAGGAGCATGATGTCCTCCGTGAACTCTACGATAAGGCGGTGAAAGACTTACCGCAGGAGGTTGACGTACCCCCTCCACCAGAAAAAGGTACACTTAACTTAAAGGAGGTATTGGAAAGTGATTACTTTTTTGCTTAGGTTTCTTAATGTACCCTTAAGCCCAACACCCCCTTTTACATATCTATAGGAGATATAAATTATATGGCTAAGAATATTTTAGTATTAGAAGGCACTGCTCTGTGGGCTAAAGTGTTTGAACCTGATACCAAGTTTAACCCCCTGGGTGACTATAGTATCAACCTTCAAATGCCTTTGGCTGATAGTGTAGCAATGAGTGAGCAACTAGATGGTATAGTTCAAGCTAAGTTTAAAGAAGCGATTAAAGAAGATCCTCGCTTAAAGAACACGCTGTCCACTCAAGATGTATGTCAACCAGTGTATGATCGTGATACTGGTGACGATACAGGTAACGTAGAGTTTAAATTCAAGTTGAAAGCTAAAGTACAGAAACGTGATGGTACTTATTATGAGCAACAACCTGCTGTACTAGACTCTAAGAAAGTACCGATGAGTAAAGATACACTGATTGGTAATGGGTCTAAGGTGAAGGTAGCCTTTGAACCCATTTCTTATGTGATGTCTAGCACCAAGAAGGTGGGTGTGTCTCTTCGTATGAAGGCAGTACAAGTGATTGATCTAGTTGAATACGGTAACAGTGCTACCAGCGTCTTTGATGAAGAAGACGGTTATGTAGCCCCAGCCTCTAATGATTCTGTAGTAACAGAGGAGTTAGCTGATGTCGTTGACTTCTAGGAGTACACTTGAAGAACGCGTCCAAAAGAACCTTGATGCCCGTGGGGTCGCTTATGAGTATGAACCTTGTAAGCTTCCCTACGTGGTTGAACGGAACTACATCCCTGATCTTAAGATTGGTGATGTGTTCATTGAAGTCAAAGGTTACTTCAGACAAGACGCGCAACGTAAGATGCGCAGCATGAAAGAGCAGCACCCTGATCTGGACATACGGTTCTTATTCCAAAGAGCCAACAGTACAGTACAGGGCGCAAAGAAACGCAAAGATGGAACTAAGATGACTTGCGGTGAATGGGCAGATCGTCATGGTTTCATCTGGGCAGAAGAGATTATCCCCGATGAGTGGCTTAATTGAATCCCCGTGTGTTCGTAAATGTGAAATAAAAAATAAACACTGTAGGGGCTGTGGCAGGAGCTTAGAGCAAATTAAAAACTGGCTCAGTTACAGTCCCGAACAGCGTAAGAAAGTTATAGAGGCTTTAAATGGAAGAACAGGAGAGTGAATTTGTAATGCACACTCCATGCGATAAGTGTGGCTCGTCAGATGCGAACAGTCTGTACTCTGATGGTCACACCTATTGTTTTGCGTGTGAGACTTATGGGCAATCCCAAGAGGAGGCTAAGGTGGTACAGCTGAAACCTATAGATTTTTTAACTGGTTCACATGAAGTGCTGGTCAAAAGATGTTTAACTGAAAAGACTGTAAAGTTCTGGGACTATGAGACTGCAACGATCAACGGCAATGTTGCTCAGGTAGCTAATCATAAAACCAAAGATGGCAAGACTGTAGCGCAGAAGATCAGGACAGCAGGCAAGGAGTTCTCTGTCAGAGGAAACATGAAAGAAGCTGACCTCTACGGACAATGGCTATGGCGCGACAAAGGAAAGAACGTAACGATTGTTGAGGGTGAGTTAGATGCACTCTCTATGAGCCAAGCGTTCGATCACAAGTGGCCTGTAGTTTCCGTTAAGACAGGTGCAGCAGGAGCTAAGAAAGATATTAAGAAAGCCTTAGAGTGGCTTGAGGGTTTTGAATCAGTTGTCTTTATGTTTGATAACGATGAGACAGGGCAGAAGGCAGCTCAAGAGTGTGCAGCTCTCCTCTCACCGCGTAAAGCAAAGATAGCAAAGTTACCACTCAAGGATGCGAGCGAGATGGTAATGGCAGGGCGGCACGCCGAATTGATAGATTGTTTCTGGGCTGCAAAGGAATACGCACCAGACGGTATTATCAACGGCCTTAACTTATGGGAAGAAGTATCAACAGAGAAAGAAGTTTTTTCTATCCCCTATCCCTATTCAGGATTGAATGAGAAGATAGGAGGGTGTCGCCTCGGAGAGATCGTAACAGTAACAGCAGGATCAGGTTTAGGTAAGAGTCAGCTCACCCGTGAGTTTGCATATCATCTTCTGAACGAGGGCGCTACCATAGGCTACGTTGCGTTGGAGGAATCCAGTAAGCGCACAGCTCAGGGATTGATGTCCTTACATTTAAATAAACTTGTGCATCTTGAAGATGTACCCAAGGAAGAACTACGAGAAGCCTTTGACGCTACACTAGGTACTGGTCGTGTGTTTATGTATGACCACTGGGGATCTACAGAAAGCGATAACTTACTCAGTAAGATACGCTACCTCGCAAGAGGCTATGGTTGCCAGTACGTTATCCTAGATCACATTAGTATTGTTGTGTCCGGTATTGAGGGCGGTGATGAAAGACGTATCATAGATAACATGATGACTAACCTTCGCTCGCTTACAGAGGAGTTGAACATAGGGCTGATTGTTGTCTCACACTTACGCAGACCAAGCGGTGACAAAGGACACGAAGAAGGTGTGATGACTTCTCTATCTCAGCTACGAGGTAGTGCTGCTATTGCCCAACTGAGTGACATTGTAATTGGCTTAGAGCGTAACCAACAGGATGCGGAAACATCTAACCAAACAACTGTTCGCGTTTTAAAGAACAGGTGGTCAGGGGATACGGGAGTTGCGGGTCATCTTGTGTATTCTAAAGAAACGGGGAGGATGTCTGAAGATGTTGCTCCAGAATTTTAAGAGGAATTATAATGTGGATACTACCAAAGAACTGCCAACTGTCCTCAGCTTTTGCTCAGGGTATGGTGGAATCGAGCGAGGACTTAACCTTGCTGGAGTCAAACATCGAGTCGTCGCTTATGTGGAGATCGAAGCCTTCGCCATTGCGAACCTGGTCGCGAAGATGGAAGAAGGAAAATTGGATCCGGCTCCTATTTTCACGGATCTTAAAACCTTCCCAGCACACCTCTTTCGAGACTGCGCTGACCTCATCACTGGAGGCTACCCGTGCCAACCGTTTAGTGGGGCAGGACAACGAAAAGGAACAGACGACCCAAGACACCTCTGGCCTTACATCAGAGAACACATCAATGCAATTAGACCTGCTAGATGCCTCTTTGAAAACGTCGAAGGACACATCTCGCTTGGACTCAGTAGCGTCATCAGCGATCTGGAAGAAGATGGTTACAGAACAGCGTGGGGAATATTCTCAGCGCGTGAAGTTGGCGCACCACATCAGAGAAAGCGAGTGTTCATCATGGGCGACACCAAACACAATGGATCATCTGCCACAACGATCAAAAGAAGCCTTGAAGCGACAAGCATCGACAACGCGCAAAGGCAGAAAACGCCCAGCAAATCTAAGGGAGCAAGTCAATCCGGAAGCGGTAGCGATATATCAGGGGAATTGGCCGACCCCAGCAGCAAGGGATTACAAGGGCGCGAATGGCTACGAGACAACGATGAAAAAGATAGCAGAGGGAAAAAGAGCGAACATGGGGCAACTACCGAATGCGGTAATGGTAGCAAACAAATCGGAGAGTGGAAGCCTGAACCCCGATTGGGTCGAGTGGTTGATGGGTGTGCCAACAGGGTGGACCGCATTAGGCTCTTGGGGAACGGAGTAGTGCCTCAAACAGCAGCAAAGGCTTGGCAAGTTTTAAGCCAAAGATTTTAATCACTCCAGCGAGAGGATCGTATGATAATATTTGATATAGAAACAGACGGGCTACTTGAAGAGGTAAGCAAAGTACACTGTATTGTAATGTTCGATACAGAGTCAGAGTTCACCTCAAAGTTTGGCCCTACTGAAATAGAGGGAGCATTGGAAATCTTAAGAGATGCTGATGCTATAGGTGGCCACAACGTCATGGCGTATGACTTACCCGTACTGAAGAAGCTCTACAACTTCGACTACTATGGACAAGTCTTCGACACTCTCGTTGCCTCAAGACTCATTTGGCCTAACCTCAAAGAGAAGGACTTATTAAAGCGTACAGTTGACAACAAGCTGATAGGTTCACACTCATTGAAAGCATGGGGTCAACGCTTAAACTTCAACAAGGGTGCTTATGGTGAACAAGAGGATGCTTGGGATACCTACACACCTGCTATGTTGAATTACTGTGAGCAGGATGTCTTACTCAATGTAAAACTGTATGAACTAATAGAGGAGAAAAAATACCCAGAAGAACCGATGCGGCTTGAACACACAATGAATGAATTGTTAATCAAGCAACAAGAAGCTGGTTTCCCTTTTGATGTAGAGAAAGCACAAAAGCTCTACACCCAACTCTCTGCTAGAAAGCAAGAGATTGAGAAGGAGTTAGTTGAAACCATTGAACCCACAACAGTCGAGTTGAAAACGAAAACAAAAGTTATTCCGTTCAACCCCGCTTCTCGTCAACAGATTGCAGACAGACTAATGAAAAGAGGATGGGAGCCTCAAGAGTTTACACCAAGTAACCAACCTAAAATTGATGAAAAAATCTTAGCAGGAATTAATTTACCCGAAGCTAAACTTTTAACTGAGTTTTTAATGTTAAACAAACGGCTAGGACAATTAGGCAATGGAAAACAAGCGTGGCTTAAGTTGGAAAAGAATGGAAAGATTCATGGCCGCGTTAATCACATGGGTGCTGTTACTTCTCGTTGTACGCATAGCGACCCAAACGTAGCACAAGTCCCATCCCTCGGAGCTGCCTTTGGTAAAGAATGTAGAGAACTCTTCCATGCTCCACGTGGATACACCTTATTGGGGGCAGATGCCAGTGGCCTAGAGCTACGTTGTCTTGCCCATTACATGAATAGATACGATGGAGGTAAGTATGGCAAAGAGATTCTTGAGGGGGACATCCACACCGCTAACCAAGAGGCGGCAGGATTAGCAACACGCCCTCAAGCCAAGACGTTTATCTACGGCTTCTTATATGGCGCAGGTAACGAGAAGATAGGTCAGATCATAGATAAGGGGGCAAAGGAAGGCGGTCAGATTAAGAAACGGTTTCTGGCTAAGACTCCTGCACTCAAAAAACTAACCGAAGCTCTTAACAATAGATTGGAACAGCAACATGGTGAGAAGTTTATTAACGGTTTGGATGGCAGACGCATTCCTATCCGTCACCCTCATGCTGCCTTGAATACTCTTTTACAATCAGCAGGGGCGATCATCTGTAAGCGATGGTACGCAACTGTAGAAAATATAATAAGAGAGAAAGGCTACACTAACGAAGAAGTTACGATAGTGGCGTTTGTTCACGATGAAGTTCAAATCTTAGTTAAACAAGGATTAGAGGATCAGATAGGTGAAATCACTAAACAAGCAATCAAAAGCACAGAAGCGCACTACAACTTCAAATGCCCCCTCGACTCAGAGTATGGTGTCGGGAGAAGTTGGGCAGACACTCACTGATGTTAATCGTATTGGAGACTTGGCAGAACTTTACACGCTCACGTGGTTGTGGGACGAGGGGTATGAAGTATTCCATAATGCTGGATGTACTGGCCCTGTTGATATTGTTGCTATTAAAGATGGTGAAGTTCACCTCTTTGATGTCAAACACAACAGCTCTAACAGAGCGAACAATGCAAGGGCGCGAACACCTCTGCAAAAGAAACTAGGGGTGAAGTACATTATGTTTAATCCCAAGACCCGTAAGTTACGCATAGTGAAGCACAGGAGTTAAGTATGAATCCACTTATTGAATTGTCATTTATCTTCGTCAGTGTTGCCCTTGGTATCAGGTGGATCTCCCAAACACTGATTGATTATGCTTTAGCAAAGCACGGTATACAAATGATGAGGGGGAGCCGAGAGGAGTTTGAAGAATTGGAGGATGATGATGAAGACTACTAGAACATTATTAGTTGATGGTGATATAGTTGCCTACAAAGCAGCAACGATTGCCGAGACACCGATTGATTGGGGTGATGGTATATGGACACTACACGCCCATGAGAAAGATGTCATAGGTTCGATGGAAGAATTTATGAGTAAGATCATCGATGAGTCAGGGTGTGGTAAAGTTATCACCTGTCTTTCAGGAGACAACCTGTACCGAAAGGATGTGGCCCCTTACTACAAAGCTAATCGTAAGGGTACTCGTAAACCTATGTTGCTAAAGTTTGCTAAGGACTACTTAGCCAAAAAGTACAATGGCAAAGTAGAGGACAAGTTAGAAGCAGACGACTTATTAGGTATATTAGGAAGTGCTGACCACAACACTGTCATCTGGTCTGCGGATAAAGATTTACTTACCATACCTGCGTACCATTTGATTGATGGTAAGGTTGTGGAGGTAGATAAACAAGAAGCTGACTACATGTTCTTGTACCAAACCCTCGTAGGGGACTCAACTGATAACTACAAAGGTTGTCCCACTGTTGGCGATAAGAAAGCTAACGCCCTGCTGGAGAAGGAGGGAGCTACTTGGGAAACAGTAGTAAAAGCTTTTGACTCTAAAGGGCTTGGTGAAGAAGTAGCTATAGAGAACGCAAGACTCGCTCGCATACTGCGGGACGGTGAATATAATTTTAAAACAAAGGAGGTAAGATTATGGGCAGCTTAAATGATGTAACCCCTGAAGAGTGGGACAAAGTTAGTAGAGACTTTAATAGAAAAGAACCAAAAGAAGAACCAGTTGATAGTTGGGACTTAAATAAAAGAAAAGAAATAAAAGAAGTAAAAGAATTAAATGAAGACCCTGTTAATCATCCTGCTCATTATAATAAGGGAGCGATTGAAACGATTGACTACATTGTTGATGTCCTCGGCAAGCACGATGCGATGTCTTACTGTCATGGCAACGTCATCAAGTACACCGGCAGTCGACTATGGGAAAAGGGCAAGCCGATTGAAGACGCAATGAAAGCAGCTTGGTACTTAAACAAGCTAATAGAACTAATGAAACAAACTAAAGGGGAGACTTGGTAATGAGAGATGAAATGGGTGGAATATCCTACGAACAACTAACAGGAATGTTTGAGGGTTTTGATTGGTATCAGAGTAAGTGTGCGGCCACCGCTATCTATCCTGAAGGTGTAGCACTAGAGTATTTAACGATGGGTCTTGCAAGTGAAGCGGGTGAAGTAGCCGGTAAGGTTAAGAAAAAGATTAGGGATGGTGAACCCGCTGACTTTAAAGATCAACTAGCCTCTGAGCTTGGTGATGTGTTCTGGTACTTAGCTATGCTTACAGATGAAGCAGGACTGAACCTGAGCGACATCGCTTTCAACAACTTGAACAAACTATACAAACGTAAGATCAAAGACACACTTAAAGGCTCAGGAGATAACCGTTAATGGATTCATATCAACAATACATACACAAGTCCCGCTACGCAAGATGGCGTGAAGAAGACAATCGCCGTGAGACTTGGGAAGAAACAGTACAACGGTATGTAGACTTCTGGGTGGATAGAGGTCAGATCAACCAGGCGACAGCTAAGTCCTTGTTCGAAGCTATCTATAACTTAGAAGTAATGCCCTCCATGCGTTGCTTAATGACGGCGGGTAAAGCCCTTGAGCGTGATAACATGGCAGGGTTTAACTGCTCCTACATTGCTGTAGATCATGTACGAGCCTTTGATGAAATTTTATATGTATTAATGTGTGGTACTGGCGTTGGCTTCTCCGTCGAGCGTCAGTCTGTAAATAAACTACCAGAGGTAGCGGAGGAAATTAATGAAACAGACACTACAATCGTGGTTCAGGACAGCAAAATTGGTTGGGCTAAAGCTTTCCGTGAACTGGTTAGTCTTTTGTATTCGGGTCAAAATCCTAGTTGGGATGTGTCTAAACTTCGCCCGAAAGGTGAGAGACTCAAAACATTTGGAGGTCGTTCTTCCGGCCCTGATCCGCTTGTTTCTCTTTTCGATTTTACTGTGTCTACTTTCACAAGTGCTGCTGGCCGTAAGCTCACATCCATAGAGGTACACGACATTGTTTGTAAAATTGCTGAGATTGTTGTTGTTGGTGGTGTTAGGCGTTCTGCTCTTATTAGTCTTTCTAATCTTAGTGATGATCGAATGCGTCATGCAAAATCTGGAAACTGGTGGGAGAGTGATACGCAACGTGCGCTTGCTAATAATAGCGCGGTGTACAATGAGCGTCCTGACTTTGAAACATTTTTGGAAGAGTGGGTTGCATTATATAAGTCAAAGGCTGGCGAGCGTGGCATCTTCTCTCGGACGGCTGCGAAGAAGCAAGCGGCTAAGAACGGACGAAGAGACATAGAGCATGACTTTGGAACAAACCCTTGTAGTGAGATTATCTTACGATCAGCTCAGGTTTGTAACTTATCCGAGATTGTTATCCGTAGTACAGATAATTTCAATGATTTAAAACGTAAGGTTGAGTTAGCTACAATCTTAGGAACCCTACAGTCATCTCTAACGGACTTCCGCTATGTACGTTCTGTCTGGAAGAAGAACACACAAGAGGAATGTCTACTTGGTGTAAGCATGACAGGTATCATGGATCATCCGGTGATGTCTGGTAAGGATACCACCACAACAGGCTTCGATCACCCTAACATGGCTAGCCTCCCTGATATACTAGAGAAGCTTAAAGAAGTTGCTGTAGTCACCAATGAGAAGTGGGCAAAGAAGTTAGGTATCAACCAGTCAACAGCAATCACAGCCGTGAAGCCAAGCGGTACAGTCTCTCAGTTAGTAGACAGTGCCTCTGGTATCCATGCTAGGTTCTCTGACTACTACATCCGTACAGTACGTAGTGATGGTAAAGATCCTATCTCTGCGTTCCTTAATGATGCTGGAGTGCCGTGGGAGAAAGATGTGATGAACGAAGAAAACTATGTCTTCTCATTCCCCATTAAAGCTCCTGAAGGCTCTACCTCTGTAGACTCTCTTAATGTAAAGCAACAGCTTGATCTGTGGGAGATCTATCAGAACCATTGGTGTGAACATAAACCTAGTGTTACGATATATTACTCCGATGCTGAGTTCCTCGCAGCAGGGCAGTGGTTATGGGATAGACTAGATAGTTGTTCTGGTATCAGCTTCCTACCTCGGACTGACCATGTGTATCAGCAAGCCCCATACACAGCGATCACCAAGGAAGCGTATGATGAAGCTCTAGCGAAGATGCCCACTGAGATCCATTGGGATAACTTAGGTAACTTTGAGAAAGAGGATACGACTACAGGGACGCAAGAACTCGCTTGTGTAGCGGGGCAATGTGAAATCTAATAAAGCTATGGTGATATTGGAGGTAATAACCTGCCTCCATATCATTGCAAACGTCTGGTTACACCTTCCTTTAACCCCTTGATCCTTGAGGGGTTTTTCTAAATGTACCCTTAAGAGAAATAATTATGCAATTTAAACCAATTATATCAAAAGAATTAGTGGATATACTTAAAGATTTATATCCCGATAAACTTCCAACTGCCCTTGGGGTATCTGCATTACAGATAGCTTATCAACAAGGACAACAATCCGTCATCCAACGACTACAGTTCATGTTAGACGATGACCAACTAGATGAGAATTAATTATGTGTATGTCAAGCCCCAAGACTCCTAAGCCCCCAGCCCCGCCACCAGCGCCTAATGCAGCTCCCGATGAGATTGAAAATGCGGTAGACTCTAACGCTGAACAACGTAAGAAAAAGCGTAGTGGTGCTAAACAGCTCCGTAGAGGTTCTACAGGTGTTCAAGCAGGTGGCACAGAAACCGCCTCAACAGGCTCAGGCTTAACAATCAACCAGTAGGAACTACCCATGATGATGAACGAGCAAAGCGTAGCGCATGCTTACGAAAACATGGAAGCAGACCGCGATGCCTTTTTAACAAGAGCAAGAGCCGCTGCTGAATTGACAATCCCCACTCTAATGCCTCGTGACGGTCATACATCTCATACTCAGTACGATACCCCCTATCAAGCGGTTGGTGCTAGAGGGGTCAATAACTTAGCCTCCAAGTTGTTAATGACCCTTCTACCACCTAATAGTCCTTTCTTTCGTTTAACGATTGACGACTTCGACTTGGTAGAACTCGCTGGCGAGGATGCCAGAGGCAAGGCAGAGGATGCCCTAGCGCGTATTGAGAGAAGTGCCGCACAACTGGTAGAGGCTAAAGCCATTAGAGTCCCAGCGTTTGAAATGCTCAAGCAACTCATCGTCAGTGGTAATGCTCTAGTCCACATGCCCCCTAAAGGTGGGATGAAAATCTTTCGCTTAGATAGCTACTGCATCAAGCGTGATACTATGGGCAACCTCCTCAAGATTATTGTTAAAGAGTCTGTTGCTTTTGAAGCTCTCCCTGAGAATGTGAAGGCGGCTTTATTAGAGAATGAAGAGTATATCAACCAACAAGATAAAAAAGAGTGTGACTTATACACTTGTATCAAACGTGAAGGTAAGAGGTTTAAGATACATCAAGAAGTATACGGTGAAGTAATCCCTAAGTCTCAAGGTAATTATCCTGAAGACAAGCTCCCTTGGTTAGCCCTACGCTTCATTGCTATTGATGGTAACGATTACGGACGCTCTTTCGTGGAAGAGATTATCGGTGATCTGAAATCATTAGAAGCGCTGACACGAGCGATTGTAGAAGGAAGTGCGGCTAGTGCTAAACTTCTCTTTATGGTTAGACCAAACGGAACTACAAAGATCCGTAACATTGCTGACTCAGCTAACGGTGCTATCATCTCTGGTGATGCCAATGATGTGTCTACCCTACAAGCGAACAAGTTCAATGACTTCCGAGTAGCTCAAGAAACTATGGCTACCATTACTGAACGCTTGTCCTTCTCCTTCCTCCTTAACAGCGCGGTACAGCGTCAAGCTGAACGAGTGACTGCGGAAGAAGTACGATACATGGCACAAGAGTTAGAGACTGCTTTAGGTGGTATCTACTCTGTCCTCTCACAAGAGTTCCAATTACCTCTCGTTAATCTACTCCTTAATAGAATGACGAAAGAAGGTAAGATGCCTAAGTTCCCTAAAGACACATTGAAGCCCCAGATCGTAACTGGTTTAGAAGCTCTTGGCCGAGGTCAGGATCTTAACAAACTATCTGCGTTCTTACAATACCTTCAGCCTCTTGGCCCACAGGTACTTCAAGAGAACTTAAACCTAGATGATTACTTAGATCGCTTAGGTGCATCTTTAGGTATTGATACCCAAGGGCTGATTAAATCTCCTGAACAAAAACAACAAGAGCAGGAAGCAGCTCAAGCCGCTATGCAACAACAACAGATGCTACAGATGGCTGAGAAAGGTGTACCAGCAATGGCTAAAGGCATGGTTGAGGGTATGCAACAGCAACCTGAAGCTGAAGAATAACTTTTAACTAAAGAGACTTTAATATGACAGAACAAATATCAACACATGAAGACGTATCCCCTGATGCTGAATCACAGGCTGCACACGAAGCTGAGATGGTAAAGGTAGCAGAGGAGTTAGAAGCAAAGAACAACCCTGATGCTGAACAACGTCCTGATTGGCTACCAGAGAAATTTAAATCTGCTGAACAGATGGCAGAGGCGTATGCGAACCTAGAGTCGAAACTAGGGAGCAACGAGCAAGCGCAAGAAACCCCAGAGGAAACTACAACTGAACTGACAGAGCAAGCTGAGGCTAGTGATGTCCAACAAGCGGTAGAGAATGCTGGTGTTGACTTTAATGCGTTACAAGGTGAATACAACGAACAGGGAGGGATTACTGAAGACTCTTACACTAAGTTAGAGGAAGCAGGTTTCTCCAAAGATTTGGTAGACAGTTGGATCAAGGGGCAAGAAGCTCTAACCGCTAACTACCAGAGTGCTGTCTACGATTCCGTAGGTGGTGAAGGAGCATACGGTGAAATGAAATCATGGGCGCAGGATAACCTCTCACAAGGAGAAATCCAAGCTTTTGATAAAGCCGTAACTTCAGGAGATCTTGATATGGTCAAGATGGCTGTGACGAACTTACAATCTAAGTATCAAGCTGCCGAGGGTACAGATCCAACACTTGTTAGTGAAGGGCAATCCAGTAACTCAGCAGGCGGTGTGTTTAATTCGTGGGCAGAAGTGACTGCCGCTATGCAGGACACCCGATACGAAAGTGATGTCGCATATCGCCAAAAGGTTGCTGCCAAGATCGGTAGGAGCCAACTGTAACAAGTCTCTTTGGCCACCTTCGGGTGGCTTTTTTAATTCTAAAGTACAACAACACAATTACGATTACCTTTGACCCTCCGAGGAGGATAATCTCAGAGAACGAATGAGTGTTAAGTGACTGACAGAATATCAATCATTTAAACATTTAACTAAAAGGTAAAACATTATGTCAAGTAACTATTCTGCTCCCTCAAGATTGGGACAAAAAGCTGGTGGTGCGGATGACGCTAAAGAACTCTTTTTAAAGACGTTTACTGGTGAAGTCCTGACCGCTTTCAACACTAACAACATCGCTATGCCACTACACCGTGTACGCACAATCGCTCAAGGCTCTAGCGCACAATTTCCACTAACAGGTATCGCTACCACTGCAACTCTTGCAGCGGGTAACGAAGTTGTACCTGGTGCTATCGCTCACAGTGAGAAAGTAGTAAACATCAATGATCTTCTAACTTCTTCTGTTTTCATTGCGAAAATAGACGACGCGATGAACCATTATGATGTCAGGTCGATTTACTCTACTGAGATTGGGACTGCTCTAGCTAAAGCTGCCGACGTTGCTATCTTTGCTGCTGTCGAAGCTGCTACTGATGATGCTGCTGAGTACGCTCAAGGTGCATCACAGAACAACGCTGACGTTGAGTTGGGTGGTACTGGTGACGCAACAACTGGTACAGATGTAGCTAATGGTATCTTCGCAGCTTTAGAAGCTCTTGATACTAAGAATGTTACTGGCGAGCGTTCAATTGTTCTTGACGCTGACACTTACTACCGTTTGTTCACTGGTTCGGTTTCTAACCTTGCTGGTGTTATGAGTTCTGACTTCGGTACTGGCGGTAACTTGAATGCTGGTAAAGTTCCTCAGATTGGTGGTGCTAGTGTATTCATGTCTAACAACCTACCTTCAGGTGCTAAAGGCTTAGTCTTCACTAAAGACGCTGCGGCAACTGTTAAGTTACTAGACTTGGCTGTTGAGTCTGAGTACCAAGTTTCACGACAAGGTACTTTAATGGTAGCTCGTTACGCAATGGGCCATAGCTCATTACGTCCTGAGTGTGCTGTTAAACTGGTTAACGCTGCTTAATCACTACTGGAGAGTACCCTTTCGGGGGTACTTTCCTCTTTATTTTTTCATTGAGGTATTTATGACAACTCCTACAACAACACTGGCAGCAGTTAACTCCATGCTATCTACCATTGGGGAAGCTCCAGTAAACAGTTTACAATCTGGCTTAGTAGATGCCGAGACTGCTGAGACCATTCTCAATGAAGTTTCACGAAGTGTCCAAGCTCATGGCTGGAACTTTAACTCGGAACCAGATTACTCCGTTCCTGCTGACACTGGCGGTAACGTAATACTTCCTATAGAAATCCTACGAGCTGACTTAGCTCAATCGATAACGAAGTACAGAAGCTCTAAAGAAGAGTACGTACAACGTGGAAGTAAGATGTACGATAAAGTTAAACATAGTTTTAATATAGGCAAGACCCTCAAGCTTGATGTGGTTGTCCTATTAGATTTTGAAGATTGTCCTGAAGTAGCCAGACGCTACATTACAGTAAAAGCTGCCCGTATCTTTCAAGAGCGTGTAGTGGGTAGTGATTCCCTATCTGGTATGAACAGGAGTGATGAACGAGAAGCCTTATTCGCCCTTCAGGAAATGGAAGGAGACAATGGGGACTATAACATATTCGATGATTATGGCACTGCAAGCGTGCTTGATCGTTCCATTGGAACAAAGGTGATAACAAATGGCTCTAGTTTCTAAGAACATCCCTAACCTCATCAATGGGGTTTCTCAACAACCCGCAGCGTTGCGTTTAGCAAGCCAAGGGGAGACACAGGAAAACGGTTTTTCTGATATTGTTGATGGTCTTAAGAAACGCCCACCTACTGAATTTAAGAATGTATTAAGGAAGGGTTCGCCTACTGGTACAGCCTTGTCCTCTACTGAACTAGGAAGATCTTACTTCCATACGTATAAGAGAAGTGACACAGAACAGTTTACCGTTGTTTATGATCCTGTAGATACCAAGATGCGTGTCTATAATATTGATGGTAAACTTTGTTATGAAAGTGGTACAGCTAGTTGGGATGCAAATGGCAGTCAGATAACAAGTAACTCAGATAGCACAGCATACCTAAACGGTATTACCGAAGCTGACATCACCTCTACCTCTGTTGCTGATTATACGTTCTTCGTGAACAAGAAGAAGGCAGTAGTAAGAGATGAAACTACTCCAAGTAACCCCCGCAGTTTTGAGGGGATGTTTTACTTTAAACAGTTAAACTACGATAGGGAAGTTGTGTGTACTGTCCAAAACAGTGCTGAAACTGCTGCTCTTTTTTCAGGACATATAGAAACAGCAGATGGTGATCCCTTATCTGAGGCGAGTACAACAAGCACTGGTAGAGCTGCAAATCATATTTCAGGGCGTAATAACCACAGTGGTGAATATAGCAACTCATCCCAAATGTCTTTTGCGACGGGGTATGTAAGAGGAGGGGCTAACGATACACCTTTCTTTACAGTATCTAACGCAACCACAGATTTTTCATTAAAAGCTACAGACCAAGATGGTGGTCGAAGTGTCTTTGCACATAAAGATGCTATAGCTACTTTTACAAGTCTTCCTAAATACTGTGTAAACGGTTTTACCATTCAAGTTAATGGGGATAACCAGAAGAAGGAAGATGACTTCTATGTTACATATCAAGGGAGTCAATCAAGCGGTACGTGGAAAGAATGTCCGTCACCTTCTCGCCCTTCTAACCCAGTTTACCACAACTTCAATAACACAACAATGCCACATACCTTAAGGCAGAACGCTGATGCTTCTTTTACCTTTGGTGCTGAAACATGGCAGGACAGAAAAGCAGGGGACGATGATACTAACCCTTTCCCTAGCTTTGTAGGCACGACTGCAAATCCTAGTTACATTACTGACGTGTTCTTCCACCGTAACCGTCTTGGTTTCCTCTCAGGTGAGAATATTATCTTTAGTGAAGCAAGTAGTTACTTTAACTTCTTCCGTACAACAGTAAGAAGCTTACTAGACTCTGCGCCTATTGATATTGCAGTCAGCCAGAACGAGGTATCTAACCTTGAGGCTGCTACACCTACGCAAGATAACCTGATGTTGTTCTCCAACTTAACTCAGTTTAGTTTATCAGCAGCACAACTCCTCACCCCCGCAGGGGTTTCTATAGATCAGTCTACGAGGTATGAGTGCGATCTAACAGCTAAACCCGTGAGTGTAGGGACAAGTATTTACTTTGCACATAAGGATGGTAACTTCTCAGGACTCCGTGAACTATACACGCAAGGTGACTCTGATACACAGGATGCTCCGTCAATAACTTCACATGTCCCTGAGTACATCTCAGGTGGTGTAAGGCAAATGATAGCGTCCTCTAACGAAGACATGCTCGTATGCCTAACAGATTCTAACAAGAAAGAGTGCTTTGTGTACAAGTGGTATGACTCAGATAGAGAGCGTTTACAAAGCTCATGGTCTAAATGGGTGTTTGACCAAGAAGTAGAGCATATAGCTTTCAATAACACTGATGTATTCTTTGTGTTTGCTGACGGGTCTTTTGAGAGAATGTCTCTGACTAACTCTGGGGTTAATGTATTAATTGACCACCGCTTTAAGATTGAGAGTACAGGGTCTTTAACAGACTATCCTAGAGCTACTACAGGTACTACTCAGTATGTTACTAAAGAAGGTGGTTTACTTAGTGCAAGTAATGTACCAACTTACTTATCTACTCCAGGCAACTACATCTACGTGGGGGAACCTTACACGTTTAAGTACCAGTTCTCTGAACAGGTCTTTAAGCCTAATGACGATCCTACACGCCTTGCTCGTTATCAACTAAGACGTATTAGTCTTAACTATAATGACACAGGTAGCTTTGATGTTACAGTGCAATCTACTGGAAGAGATCCAAAGGTAACAGCCTTCACTGGACGTATCCTAAGCCAAGCAAATAACATCTTAGGGTCTGCTCCAACAGTTGAAGATGGTACACTTACTGTAGGTCTACAATCACAAGCTAAAGAAACAGATATAACAATAAAGAACAGTTCGCATCTACCAAGCGTCTTCCAGAACGCTGAAGTAGAAGCTTATGTCAACCAAAGAACTCGAAGGATATAATTATGGGACACCATTACAGACCAGCAAGGTTTGAAGACTGCCGTGAAATAGCTCCTCTGATGCGTGAACAAGACGCTAAGGAAGTGATGGCTAGTAGCGGTCTTGAACCTCTTAGAGCCTTGCAAGAGTCCTTTAGGATCTCTGAGATTCATAACTCAATCATCCATGAGGACGGGTCTGTGGTGGGCATGTTTGGTCTAGGTATCAACATGGCCTTTGCGAGTCCGTGGTTACTAGGAACTGATAAGTTAATTGAAACAAGAAAAGAGTTTATCCCTCAAGCGCAGAAGTGGGTGGAGGAGATGAACGATGAATACCCACTGTTATTAAACTTCGTACATGAAAACAATACGGTATCGAAGAGGTGGCTCAAGTCACTAGGGTTTGAGTTTATAAAATTACATAACGAATATGGAGTAGGAAGAGAACCCTTCTACCAGTTCGTAAGGATGAAGAAACATGTGTGATCCAGCAACAGCTATGGCAGTCGCCTCTACAGCTATATCAACAGCAGGTGCGGTACAAGGCCATAACGCACAAAACAAGGCTTATGTACAAAACGCTCAGATGGCTAGAATAGCCAAGATGGATGAAGATAGGATGATTAATCTTCGGGAAGCTCAGGAGCAAGAAGCAGCAGCACAGCAACAGATAGAGCAAGACAGACAGACACAAGAGTTAGCAGCAAGAGCTAACGTAGCAGGCGGTGAGAGCGGCGGCTTTCTAAACAACAATGCGGTTATACAAGACATCGTAAGACAAGGCTTAGAGGCCAACACAACGACCGGGCAGAACCTTGAGCGTACTAAAGCACAGTTAGGTGAACAACGCTTAGGGGCTAACACAAGGGCGCGGTCACGTATTAACTCTGTGGCTCAATCAAGTGCCGCTGCGACAGGTCTTCAGATAGCAGGCAGTGCTATCAACACTGGCGCAAAATATAAGTCAGGTGGCTTTGGCCCAACTTAATAAAGGAAACAACAATGGCAAATAAATCAATACTTGAGACTGCGAGCTTAGATAACCCAGCAGTACGAACTGGCTATCAAGTCAAAGCGCAGCCTGTTGACACCTTTGTGAGAGGCCCAAGTAATACTAAAGGTATGCAGGTAGCTCAAGCACTGGAGCAAGTTAGTGGTGCTATAAATAATGCAGGTTCGGCTTATGCTAAGACACAGGCAGAAGAAACCCGTAAGGCCACAGCTTTACAGAAAGACCAAGCAAGGGTTCTAGCAGCAAGAGAAGCAGCTCTTTTTAACGAAGCACAGAAAAGTGAAAACTATAATGAAGATAGTACCTATAATGGTAGCTTTAATTCTTACGTGGGTAGTGAGAAGGGGGCTGGGTACACTACAGCACGTGAGAGTTTAATAGACAACCCAGAAGCTCTAGCTGTCTTTGAAAACACTTTTAAATTACAAACTGAAGCTCCTCTTATTAAAGCTATTGGTGATTCTGTCTTAAAGCAGAAGAAGGATGTAGTCGGTGGTATGCTTCCAACAGTTTGGAAAGAAGCACAAGATAATAACCCTACAGATCCTACAGCAGCCTTCAGAGCTACTGAATCACAACTCTTCACTAGACTTACAGCTAAACCTGAAGACGGTGGTTACGGATTAAAGAACGAGATTGCTGCTGCTATGTTAGGGGACATCTTTAACACCTACGCACTCTCAAGGGACGAGGATGGCCGTGCCAATACATACTTAGCAGAGCAGTACATTCTCTCTGGTAAAGGTGGCGATGACATGAGAAAAAAACTTGCCACTACAATTATTAGACAGAACGCTGCTGCTGCATCTGAAAGAGGTGTGAAGAGAACCGAAGATAAGATTGCAGAGGAGAAGAGTACCAAAGAGTATGAAGTCATGTTACGGGCGGGTAAATGGGTTACTACCGATGCCCATATCTTCGCTAACAGTGATCTAACAGATAATCAAAAAACATATCTTGTAGATATTAACCAAAGAGTAAACAAACAAAAAGCAATAGCGGCAGAACCCACTCTAAAAGCTGAAGCTAAGAAACTCTTTCTTAAGACTAAACGAGAAATAATGAAGGCAGCAGTTAAGGAAGACTTTACTGCTTTTGGTTTTGCGGAGGGTGTTGTACCTACGGCTGAAGAGTTTGAAGCAAGGTTGTCTGAGTTGTATCTTGGTAAGATGGCTAATGAAAATGACTTCAACCAGCTTGTAGAAAGCGCACAGAAGAGTCTAAGTATTGACGAGTTTATAGATAGCGCAGAGTCTTCTAAACCTCTTAAGCTCCAGTTTAATCAACTTAAGGATCAATTTAAAGCTAATTTTTTTAGTACATACATGAAGAATTATTCTAAAGCAGTGTTGGACGGTACGCCTGTCCTCACACACCTTACCAGTGAACTTAAACGTGAGGTGCATGAGCTTGTAGAAGAGCATGTAGAAGCAGGCAACAATTTAACCAATAGAACGCTATCAGGTTTCTATGAGCAAGCTGCTCAGAAAGTAATGGAACCTATTATAGAGTATGTCAGTAGTGATAATAGAAAAGAGTTTCTTGATAATGTTGGCGAAACTGAAGAGCCTACTAAAGAAGTTAGCGGTGATTCAGGCGGTCTAGAGATAGGCACTATTGATGGAGGCTACAAGTATATAGGTGGTGATCCTAACAGCCGAGAAAGTTGGGTTCTAGAAACTAATTAAATTAAATAGGACACGTTATGACAAAGCCTTGGGAAAAGAACTACGAGGAAGAGACAGTAAAACAACCTTGGGAAAAGAGCTACGCAACACAAGTCCCTACCTACGACTCTTCCGTTATCCCAGACTATGAAGATTTATCTACACACGCTCCGTGGCTTAAAGCTGCGGAAGAAATCTATAACATAGGGAAGACTGAGCAGACTAAGTGGAGTGGTACAGATGAAGAGTTAGCCCAGTACGGTATTGAACACATGGCGTGGTTCAACTCTAACTTTACTCTAGGTATGTCTGTAGATGCTCTTAAACTACAATCAGCTACCCAAGAGCAAAAGGAAGCGTTCCTCTACATGATGGAAACGTATGATGAGATTGATGAACCTAACCTTGAAGCTCTTGGAAGATTTACTAAAGGTTTCTTACTTGATCCCGCAACCTATGTAGGTATTACTACACTGGGTTTTGGTCTAGCTGGTAAGGAAGCTGGTAAGGTTGCAACTAAGCAAAGTCTTAAAGAACTCCTAAAGCAAGGCATCAAACGTGGTGGTACTATAGGTGCTATTGAAGGTGGTATCTACGGCTTTGGTGACACAGCTATACGAGAAGGTATCCGTGTAGGGGGTGGCGCACAAGACTCTGTAGATTGGAGTAATGTAGCTAAAGGCACAGCTATAGGTGTTGGTGGTGGTGCTGTTCTAGGCACAGCGGCTGATGCTGGTGTAACAGCTATTACCAATAAGCTTACTAGAAAAACTAAACTAAAAGATATTCAAGCTGAGAGAGCTGAACGCTTAGAGAAGACTGAGGAAGTTAAAGTACCCGAAAGTGTCCTTGACGAACCTACAGCAACCCCTAAGCAAACTGAACAGCCTCAACTACAAGACGTTGACGGGATGCCTATTGACATTCCTTACTTCAACACAGCCTTAACAGCTCCTCT